>Ga0307507_10002213_pt1 | contig 41573 bp, 8 predicted proteins | sample 7_EM_MG_FD_207223 | JGI IMG/M metagenome (GOLD analysis project Ga0307507, IMG submission 207223) | Populus trichocarpa ectomycorrhiza microbial communities from riparian zone in the Pacific Northwest, United States - 7_EM | ecosystem: Host-associated > Plants > Roots > Unclassified | place... | reverse complement strand
AGTAAGGTAGTAGAGCACCACTGGTGACTCGCAGGCGACTCGCAAGCGAGCCCCAAAAGGCGGGGAGACGGATCACGGGGTTTTCTCAAATAGAGTTTTCTCCCCACATATATATAAGGAGTAGTCCACGTGGGCCCAACAGGGATCCGAATCGGACGTTAAGCAATGAATAATAATAATAATATATTAGTATGTCGGTACGTCCTACATTCCTATATTCCTACGTTTCCACGTTCCGAACTTATAACGTAACTAGCTATATAACTTAGCTACCCCTTATTCTATAGCTTGATTAGTTTTAGCGCTTCCTATACTATCTTAACTAACCCATTTATATCTTTTTTTAGTAGTTGTACTACTGCCGATATAAGGTCCGTAACACTACCCCCCTCCTCTTTATTTTTATTCTTAAAGATATCTTATATCTCTAAGTCGTCTATTAGAGATATAGTATTCCCATTTTTAATTTAATAACCTTTATTATTTCTAATACCTCCTATTAGATCCTTATTGTCTAACCATTATAATTAGCTAGTAACTATTATCCTATTACTACTAAATAAGAGGTCCTTTTAAGCCTCTAGTGCCGCAGTTTAATTATAGACTATATTAGGCTTATCCTTAGTAGGATCCTCTTATGTATTTAGCGTAGAGTCCGTAGCAGCTACGTAGCTACTCGTTATAGGGGTTTTTGGCGTCGTAAGTTAGGTAAACATTTACCAACCTTTTACGCTCATATAGTAATATTGTTAGATAGTGTATACAGAGCTGTTCATTAATAAAATGGGTTAATTAATTAATGATCTTAGTCTTGTCTTGATTAACCTTATCTAGAGCCTCTAGGGCTTTAAGCTATAAAGAGACTTTATAGTGTGCCTAGTGTATATAACTAGTGCACGTGTCTTGTGCCTTATAGAGAATATAGATTATCTAATATACCCCCTTAGCTTTAAGCTCGTTAAGGACAAAGCCAACCACCTTCTTATGTCCGTTAATGAGTTAATTAAACTATAATCTTATCTAAATCCTTTCGTCTCGCTCTAATCTTCTCCCTTAGGTCCTCTAGTTGCTTCTCCTTATTTAGCCGCTCCTTAATATCCACTATTTCGATTATATTAACGAAGCTCTAAAACCTCTGCTTAGGTAGGGCCTTTATAAGTCCATTAGCAATTATCTCCTTTATTACTTTCTATTAAAATAGCACTTAGTTTATTACGTATTCTTAGCGTAACTAGTGTTAATAGATATTAACGTATTGGAGCTTTATAATTAACTTTACCGTATCTTTTATAATTAATTAAAGTGTCTAGGTGTTATTACAGTTAATAATTAAGGGCTTGTTTAGCCTTAATGTTATTGCTTTAAATAGCCTACTAATAAAGATAGCTTCCTTTACTGTCTGTAATAGGGCTAATAACTTAACTTCTGTGTTTGACGTCATAACTATACCCTGCTTATTTGCTCTCTAAGTAATTAGTCCCCTAAATAGCTTTATAATATATCTTTATAAGCTCTTTCTATAAACGGACTTATCTGCGAATAATATATCGCTAGCATAGATAAATAATTGCGCTTTACTTCTACTGTATTTTCCATTATTTTATTCTCTATTACGTATTCCTTTATCTCTCCATCTACCGTTTATTTATTCCTTATCTCCTCTATAGTAGATTGCTCTGCTTCTCATGCTATATAGGTACTAGATTACTCTATCTACCATTTAATTATACTCTTGGCTTAGGTTCTAATTAAACTTTACTAGCTATAATACTATAAAAGCAATATCTAGATAAGTTGTAATGGCTATATAGAGTACTAAACCCATTTTTCTTTAATATAGCATTATAGAAGCTAGTATGGATATAGGATGGACTAATAGGTCTATATTAGAGGATAGACGCGTTAGATGGATCAATTAGTAATTAGTAGGGAGAAGTTTAGATTCTGCTATAGGAGTATCTAAAAGACGCCCTTTAAGATCTATTTTATATTAGTTAGTTATCTTCTTAATATAGGCTTCTTAGGATAGCTATAGAAGGCTCTGGCTATAATTATATAGCACATAGATTCCTAAGAACTATTTTAGCTCTTTAAGGGTACGTACTTGCTAATATAGTAGCTCTCATAGGTAGGTCTCCTAGGGCCTATTAATTTCTATATACTATTAGGCGTGCTATATATTTTTAGCGGAATCTGTGCTTATCCGTCTTATAGACAAACACCTATATTAAGCTAAAGATCTGCTATCCCTTTATATACTTTCTGTCTATTTCTTAAAAAGACCTTATTTAATAATGGGATTAGAGGTAGGCTTATTAAGCCTCTTAAAACTAATCTTAAAAAGGGTGTATATTAAGGTCCTAGATTAACTAAGGTGGAGGAGGTAAGTTCTTCCTATATAATCTAATATTATATATTCTGCCTAATTTTAGCTTACTGTTGTTAAGTTAACTATTAAGGTTAAACTTCCTTCCTACTAAGAAGGCGCTATAATAGGCTAAGGTAATCCTTTTAGTAATAAAGTCTTTAAACCTATTATTACTAGCCTTCTTAAATAAGTCTTTAACTAAGTTGTTAAATACTCTCTAAGTGTTAAACCTGTCTCCTACTTAGTTAATAATGTCCTAATTAGTATCTTATATATCTAACTTTATAGGATACTTAATATAAAAGGCATATGGAGATTCTTTATCTTCTTTTATTAGAGGTGGTATATAATATATATCTTTAAGAGCTTTTATAAGCTTAAGATCTACTAACTTATTAAAGGTTTAAACTAGCTTATTATTAATATTATCGTCTTCCTCTTAAATTAACGGTTTAAATACTTCTTTATTATTTTCTAGAAGAACCTTATTCTTAGTCTAGGTATTAGGGAGTTAAATCTTCTTAATTAGCGTATCTAATTTAGCGTGTAGACCCTTTAAGATGTCCATTAGCTTACCGTTAAAGAACGTCTTTTTATTAAAGATAACGTCCCTAATAGAGATAATAATACCCTTATATAGGATCTAGATCCTATAGATATTAGTAAAGTTATAGCCAATAAGGTAGCTAATATAGGCTTATAGATCTAGCTTACTTAGCCTTTTCTTTTTTAGCTATATATCTAACATTATTACGTACGCCCTATAGTCGTAGGCTTTAGGTATACTACTTACGGTTTCCTTAATCTTCTATTGACTAGGAAGGTATAGAACCTTTTATATAGCGATTTCTATCCATTGCTTTCCTGTAGCGTTTAATCTTAAAGGTAGACTATATAGTTAACTATCTCGTCCTATAGATTATGCGGTAGATTAGTAGCAATTTTTATTACACGTCCTTTCTTAATAATTATACCCCCTAAGCGTTTAGCGGTACTATTCTAAGCTTAAGTATATAGCGCTAAAGGCTTAAATATAATCCCCTAGGTCTATAGCCATTTAAGGGTTTTCTTTTTTATTAGCTTATTATCTAATCTAATAGTATTAACTTTAAGGTTATACTTAAGACGAATCCATAGGATAAAATCTTTAAGTAATTATAGTATCTCCTTGTCCTTACTATGCGTCGTTATAAAATACAAGAAGAATTTTTCTAAGAAGGCATTATAGATAAGTATAACTTATATAAATCTGGCATATGCTTCCTTAAGGTTAGTTTAGTTAATATAGAGGTTAAGATAGGGTTTATTAATATTTTAATTTAAGGACCTTTATAAGACCTAACGCTTAATTTTAGCAAGACTATAGTATTAATATTCCGTTATCTTAGGGCCTTAAAGCTTAACTCCTAGGGCGTTAATATAACGGGACTAGCCCATTTACAGTAGGAATGTCTTGGTGAAATACTCGACAGATAAATTCCGACGCTTTGATCAAATTCTACTAAATTCTACTAAGTTAATCAAATTCTGCCAAATTCTGCCAACTTAATTAAATTCCACTAAGTTCCGCTAACTTAATTAAATTCCACCAAATTCCACTAACGTGATAAAATTTGGTTAAAACCCATTAAAACCCAGATGCGCTTATGCCTACGCGTCTGCTGCTAAGACTCTTAAATATTTAGTTATAAGTTTCCTATATTCCTTTCTCTTCTTTACGCAACGTCTTATATTTAGTAAAAGCTATATACCCTTAAATTAGATAGAATTTATATTATTCCTTTAAATCTTCCCCAAAGCCTCTTTACGCCCTTATATTATATTACATTAAAATAACTACTATTAAAATAGCAAACGAACCCAAATCCCCTTTAATAATTATAAGTATTATAACCCTAGTTAGGGAACAGTTAACTATAATATAACAGTCCTTTAAGGACGCCTTAGCTTAGTAGCGGGCTGCACTAGAACCCCAACACTAGTAATTAATAGAAGCACTCTATAAAGAACTCCGCAATATTAAGGCACCTATATTATAGACCCTAATAACGACACCTATAAACAAGATTAATATAATGGTATCTAAACCTGGCCTATTAAATGAGAACATAGAACTGGTAATAGTAGCTTAACCTATATATATAATAAACTAAGTACCTATTATAAAATCTAAAAAGCTCCCTAATCCTCTAATGTTTAATAGAAACTAAAATAACCTATATCCCTTTATAATCAAGCTCCGTCTTAAACTCTTAATAAACTATAATTAATACCCTACCCCCAAGTCGCTCCTTAAACCACTCCAAAAGGTCCAAACAGCCTGCCTCCGGAGTATAACAGGCGGATATAAGCGAACGGCCACAGTACTTCTCGAGAAGGAAGCTAATATCCCCCCCCTACAACTATATATTGAAGCCGCTGCAATGCAAAGGGCGTAAAAGGAACGTAACTCTAATATTATAAAGTATATTAAGACACGCCTAAATAAACTATAGAGGGACCCTAGGGCGCCTCATAGGAGAATAAACCAACAACCCTAAAATAGGGAAGATATATTAGAGAAACAGGTAAAGAAAGCAGAAGAAGAATGGTACTGCTTTAGGGCCCAGGCCTATATAGAGAAGGAAGGGAGACGCGTAAGAGGCCAGCAAGGATAATAGCAAGAGAGAGAAAGGAGCTAAAGTAGAGCATAAAAGAACGCTGGGAAACTATCTACCGCAATACAATACTAGCTGGACCAATGCTGGAGAGGTGTATGGAAGTTAAAGGTATAGAGACTAACTAAGGCAAGAGGAACCTAAGCTGTAGCATGGTTAATGCCATGGGGGGTAAACACTCTAGGGCTCTAAGAAGGCCTAATAAAGGCAGAAAATATAATAGCAATACTCTTAAGAACAGGAATAATAGGACTAAAAGACTGGCTCTACTGGGTGGGTATCCTAGTAGGTAGCCCAAGATGCAAATGTGGCTGGCTAAGACAGACACTAAAATACGTAATACTATTATACCCCTTACACACTAACTAAGAAGCAATACTCTTAGTAGCTAGCATAGAGAATTATAAGACACTGCTCTTAATATAAAAAGGCCTTAAGGCGGTTACCCAGTGGCTTATTAGCTAAAATGTACTAAACCAGTTCTGGGTTGCAAAGAAAATGGCAATAGAGGGTAGGGGGGTAAGCGACGGGCGCCCCCTGATGACTCTATAGTAGTAGAGTAAAGTTTACAATACTAGCGCGTCCGTAGGCTTGTTACGGCAGCAGTGGTTCCCAAGAAGGTCAAAAAGTAAGGTAGTAGGAGCACCATAGGTGACTCGCAGGCGCCTTGCAGGCGAGTCCTAAAAGGCAGGGAGATGGATCACAGGGTTTTCTCAAATAGAGTTTTCTCCCCACATATATATAAGGAGTAGTCCGCGTGGGCCCAATAGGGATCCGAATCGGACGTTAAGCAATGAATTATTATTAATTAATACCCTACTAAAGCTAGCAAGGTTAGCTATAGAATGCCCCAATTAAGCAAAGACGCTATATAAACTATGGACCCATTCTTGTATAATAGCACTTTTGTTAATTTTAAAACCTTTATCTCTCTACTAGAATAAATATATAATAACGCCAGCTGCAAATATATAGCTATTACTAAACTTAAAAACCTATAATAACGGAACCAAGACTTTACCAGCTTCTTTTTAGAATTTTTAGGTCTTATTAATAAGCTAGATTAGAATAAAGCCGCTAGAGTTACTACCCTTTAATAAGCTATTTTAGATAAGATTAGAGCCTAGTTAATAGGTAGAGAACTACTAAAAAACCTGTCCAAATTTGCTATAGTATATTAATAAATTAATAAAGATCTTTAATATAACAAACAGACTTGTTCTCTAAAGTTAACTATACCTTATATTTAAAACACTATAAAACCAGTATATACCCTAAAGCGCGATCCGTCTCTAAAACCTAAAAGCCCTATATACAACCCTATGGACCTTAATGCCGCTTAATCCTATATATCCTTAGGAACCGACAAATAAAGAACTTAAGCTATAAATAGGGAATACTTTTGTGACGGGCTTATATAAATGCTCCTAAACCAAAGCTTGTAGATTGCTACCATACAAGAATACTAAGCTAAGGAGAAGAAGAAGAGGAAAGGGAGTCGCGAGGGCTGGTGTAAACCAATAGGTAGCGCGAGCCGCTAAGGCGCTAGTAGTAGACAAGCCAATAGTAGGCGAGCAAATAGTAAGAAACAGTAAGAAACAGTATGTAACAATATAACGAGTGGCAGAATATAGCAGAATTTGGCAGGTGACGCGCTCTAGCACCGTCATATTACCCCCCCTCCTAAAAAAGCCTGCCCTTAGGCTTTGTCCAAGTTCTTTATTATTATTTAAATTATTATAGTTATCTAACCCCTCTTCCTAGCATTTAATCCAGCTGTCTAATTTACGTGGTAGTTTAGAGAGGTTTAGGTAGGCTAGGTAGAAATCTTATAGCTTATAGGGAGAGTACTTAAAATTGGATGCAGGGTACTATTCTGGATCTTTGTTATAACCTACCTAGCTTATACGGTATTTTAAGGTACTACGGTCCTTCTTAACTGCTAAGATCTCTTTAACTTCCTATTCTTCGTCCTCTGCAATCTAAATTAGTAGTAGGGAGTTGTTATACTATCTAGGTAATGGGTCGTCTGTAGCCTTCTACAGTTAGTTTAGAGAGAAGACAGGGTGGATCTTTATTAACTTTAGTAGCTTAACCTTAAAAGAGTGCCCTACCTTCTTAGGGATCTTATAAGGGCCAGCTATTTAGTAGTCTAGCTTATAGCTTAGCCTCTAGGTTTTTTAGTTCTTTATTAATACCTATACCTTATCTCCTACGTAGAAGTCTACCTTGCAATAATATTAGTTTATATTAGCCTCTTTCTTCTCTTATACCTTTTTTATAATTACTTAGGCAGTCTCCTAGGCTTTATATATTCTCTTAGCGAACGTCTAGGCCTCTTTATAGCTAAGGCGTTTACAGGCCGTTATAGGTCCTATAGGTCTATTTCAATTAAAGGATGTTCATAGCTTATATCTATAGAGTAACTTAAATAGTAATATTTCTATACTATTATAAGGGAGCGTAAGCTATGCGTAGTTTATTATAGGCAGTAGTTCCAACTAGTTATTCTAGTAGTAATTAATAAAGGGGCGAGGTTACTGGTTAGGGTATTAGTTTATAATTTTAGTTTAGCTGTTAGTCTAAGGATAGAATATGGTAGAGAGTTTAATCTTAATCCTAAGAATATAGTAAAATTTGTTCTAGAAGTCTAATATAAACTAGAGTCCATAATTAGAAATAATTAACTTAGGAGCGCTATAGATCTGGTAAATATTGTTAATATACATATAGGCTATATCCTTTGTAGTTATAGTCTTAAAGCAGGGGAGGGAAATAGCTTGCTTACTTAGTTGGTTAACTACTATAAAGGCCATATTATAGCCATGTTTGTCCTTTAGGAATGATTTAAAGTCTATTATAATATACTGCTAAGGGCGTTTAGGAACTGGTAATAGTTATAACTATCCAGGGGTTTAATTCCTAGGGGTATTTACCTATTTATAAGTATAATAATTCCTAATAAATCGTTCTATATTGGATAGGAGTCCTTACTAGTAGTAGCAAGGCGCTAGTAGTTAGTGGGTCTTATCTTAATTAAAATGCGCCGTAGAGACTTAATAGTGAGCTTTACGGATCAGTTCCATTTATAGGTTATTAATATTTAAAACTATAAGCCGTTTTTAATATAGAAGTAATCCGTCTTCTATTTCTAAATTAGGGTTGCCTTCTATAGCTTAGTCGCGGAGGGCTTTTAGGGACTTCGCTATATGGTTTGCAATTAGGATGCGGTTAATTAGTCCTATTAATTTATCTAGGATCTCTCCTTCTATAGGCGCTAGCTTATTCCGTTCGGAGTTTAGTTCCTTAAGGATATATAGGTTAAGCTATTTGGGACGGAGGAGGGTATATGTCCGGTACTAAGCCTTTAGCTTATCCTATAGTTCCATATTATATTCTCTCTAGGTAAGGGTATTAGCTTTAGAATTTTGCCTATTAGGGCGGTATATAATTATAAAGAAGAACTAGAAGAGTATTTTAGCCTACCTGGCCTATTAACTAGTAAGCTGCTTTATTGTTATAAAATACTTAAGGGCTTTATAATTAGTATAGACTTTAATCTAAGAGTCTGTGCTTCTAAGCTCTGTGCGCCACTAGGACAACAATTATATAATAGCTAGCATTTCCTTATTATATACCTTATAGTTATACTTAGCTAGGGCTATTATCTTTAAGAAAAACGTAATAGGGTACTACTTGCTATCTAGGTATAACTGTAAGAGAACCCCCGCTACTACTCTATTAGAGACATCTGTTTCTAGTATTAATTTAAGGTCTAGATTATAGTAACGGAGAACTAAAAAGAAGGTAAGTTAATCCTTTAACTCCTTAAAAGCTTCTATATAATTATTATTAAAAATAAAAGGCGTATTATTCTTAGTTAGTTATATAAGAGGCTTAGCTATAACCCTATAGTTATGGATAAACTAATAGTAGAAGTTATAGAAGCCAAGAAAGGACTAGATGCCCTTTATAGTATAAGGGGGTTTCTAGTTATATATTACCTTAACCTTTTTAGGGTTAACTTTAATTCCTTCTATACTAACAATAAACCTAAGGTACTTTGTTCGTTTTACTCTAAATTTGCATTTCTTAATATTAGCTTGTAGGCCTATATTCCGCAGCCTCTCTAGGACCCTTTTAATATAAACTTAGTGCTTAAGTTTATTGTTTAAGTATATAAGAATGTTATCTAGGTATATGATGTAGAATTTATTAAGGTAGTTAAAAAGAACATTATTTATATACCATTGGTACGTGGTTGGCCCATTTATTAGTCTAAAAGGAAGGACTTTATATTTATAAGAACTATAGCGGGTACGGAACATTATTAGGTCCTCTAATATAGGGTCTATCCTAATTTAGTAGAAAGCTTGGCGGATGTTAAGCTTTATAAAGATCTTAGCTTAGCTTAGATATATAAGAGTCTTATTAATTAGGGGGAGAGGGTAACGATCTTTCTAAGTAATAGTGTTTAATTTTTAATAGTTAATACGGAAGTGGAGGCCCTTATTAGGTTTCTTTATAAATAGAATAGGGGAAGTAAAAAGGGCCTAACTTGGTTTAATAAACCCTTTATAGAGGTTGTTAATTAAGTACTGTTTTATGGCTTTTAGTTCTTTTATAGTTTGCTAGTAAAGGGGGCTGTAGCCTAGAGAGTTATTGGCCTTTAACTAAATCTTATAGTTATAGGTTTAGTAGGGGGGTAGTATATCTAAAGCTGCTTTTAAGAACGCGTCTCTATAGTTTAAGAGGTAAGTAGGGAAAAGGCGCTTAACTAGTTCTTTATTAGTTTCCTCTACTAGCCCCTCTTCCTTCTTATTAATAATCTAGTTATAAAGACTTTATTGTCCTTTTAATATATATTAAAGTAAAAACCTATAGCACTAATTGCCATAATGTCTACTATAGGAGTGTTATGCGGTAATAGAGGTGTCCATAGCCTTGGGGGCTTTTAGTATATTAGCGTTGTCCTTACTCCTTTTAGCTCTTACTATATCTTCTAAAGGTTATCTTTTATATCTTATTAGTACGCCCTTTTCTATATTGGCCGGATCTTTACAATTTAAAAGTTGTCTACGTTACTATCCGTTCCACTTTTATAACTAGAGTCCTCCTTATTTGTAGTGCCTTAGGAGAGTATTATTATTGGTATAGAATTCCTACTGGCCTTATAGCGGGCATCTTCTTAGGTAAAGGCTAGGTCGCGGTCTCTAATATCCCATTAATAAATAGGGTTAGCTTTTACAGCTAGTATCTTATGGTTAGTTTAAATTTCTCTAATAAAGGAGGGTAATTTTGGTCTATTCTTCGGCTAGATAAACTATCTTTATTGCATATTTAACCAAATTTTAAAGTAGGACATCTATTTTTGGCTGAGAATTATATTATAAAACCCTAGGTCTAGGATGTAGAAAGGGATACCAAACTAGTGTTGTCTATTAATAGCAATATATAACTTTAAGATATAGGTAACTGGCTTACCAGCTTAACCGTTATAGCCTTTTACTTAAATAGGCTTCTCTAATTAGGTAGCATTTATATTTAAGAACTTAGTAATATTATTTATATAAGTAGTGTTTATAAAGGCAAAGCTATTTACTCCAGTATTAATAAGGGCATTTATATTAACTCTATATCTATTTTAAGATACTATATATAGAACCATAAAGTGTTTTCCACCTATTAGCTAACTTAGATTAATCTCTTTAAAATTAATAGGATACCCTAAGGGGGAGTCTTTCCCTAGGGTTCTTCTTTTTCTAACTTATTAGACGTTTCTTCTCCCTCTATCTCCTTAATATTACCTATATTCTTTAGCTCTAGGCAGGATATAGCAAAGTAACTATCCTTTTCGCAATTAAAGCACGTAACTATAGTAGGGTTAATTAGGGTATTGCAATAAGCATTAACTAAAGGTGTAGTATATAGTAAGTTAGGCGAGGCTTATAGGTAGATAGTTGTAACTGCTTTTAGTATAAGGGCAGTTATAGTTTATCTTCTAATGCTAGTTCCTGTTAGTATAGCGGATAGGTTTTAGTTACTATAGAACCTCTTTAGTTAATTAAAACGGGCATTAATTTATTTTAGTTCTAAATCTAGTAATAAATATTAGGCTATAAGTCTTTGGTAGGTTAGTAGGTTATTTAAAGCTACTACGATCTTCTTTTATAGTTAGACTATTAGCTTATTATATAGGTCCAAACAGTAGTTCTTAGGGGGAACCTAGCCTTCGCCTACTAGGTGTAAGAATTAAGTCTAGAACTTAGCAAAGGATTAGTTTAGTTTTATTATTAGGCAATTATAGTTATAACGGACATCCCGTGCTTTATTTAAATTAATATAAATAGTAGCCAGATGCTATATTATCTTATTAATAGATATAAACTAAATAGGTAACTCGTCCTTAAACTTGGCCTAGAGGTGTTGCTAGGCGTCCCTAGTAGTTTAACTAAAGAGGTAGAGCATTTTAGCTTCTTTAGAGGGGAAATAGTTATAGTTAATACGAAGCTTTCCTTGCACCTAGATTCTCTAGTTCTTAAAGGTTAGGTCTATGCCATTTAATAATAATAGGGGATTAGGGAGCTTAACGGACTTTAATTACTTTGTTATTGTGTCCGTACTCTCTAGTATATTATATTTGGTTAAGTAAATAGGTTAACTAAGGCTTTATAAAGGGGAGGCTGGGCTATTTTATAAGGCAGTAAGGCTTTCTAGGATCTCCTTTAGAGTCTCTTATATGCTTTAGGCTTAAAGATAATTAACCTTCTAACTAGCTGCAAGGGTATAAATCTGCTTATATATATCTGTAACGTTGTTATTATCTTTAATTTATGATCCTAATTGGATCTTAGGTTCCTCTTAGGTAAAAGTAGGTCTTTTAGATAAGCTCGCTTTAGGTGCCATTGTTAACCTCCTAAGGTGGGATATTGTTAAGGCCTTCTTAGGCGTAGTAGTGTGGATTTTTTTGATGTCTAAGTATAACGCGTTAACGCGTCGTTATAGACAAAGGTCTTCTTTTTAGGGTGGGATATTATTAAGGCCTTCCCAGGTAATATAGGGAGAGCTTAGTATAATATAACAGGCTTGTATAAATGCTCCTAAACCAAAGCTTGTAGATTGCTACTATATAAAAATACTAAGCTAAAAAGAAGAAGAAGAGGAAAGGGGGTCGCGAGGGCTGGTATAAACCAATAGGTAGCGCAAGCCGCTAAGGCGCTAGTAGTAGACAAGCTAATAGTAGGCGAGCAAACAGTAAGAAACAGTAAGAAATAGTATATAACAATATAACGGGTGGCAGAATATAGCAGAATTTGGCAGGTAACGCGCTCTAGTACAATTATAACTTTAGATGCGTAAAAAAGGACATATTTAAAAGCATTGCTAAACTTACCCTTTTAAAAAGGTCCGCCGTAGTTCCTTCTATTCCTTAAATTATACCTATTCCTTAAATTATACTTACTCTATAAATTATATTTAGTTGCCATAAAGCATCTTACCTTTAGTTAACTTAGAAAACAAATTATCCTAAGGCTAAGTCGCGCCTTAGGATAAAAAGTGGAAGAGTATAAGTGTCTAGGCTCTTCTAGCGCTAATATACGGTATAACTCCCTTAATATACTTAGTGAAATTTAAATACTTAGAAAATAGAAGAAGGTACAAATCCTAATAGATAGTGGAGCTACTAGTATGGGCTTTATTAATGCAAACTATATAAAAACTTAATGCCTAAATTTAAAAAAACTTAATAAGCCCTAAGGCCTATAAGGCTTTAATAGCAAACCCTTAATATATAGTTAATAATGCGTTTAATCTAAGGTATAGATAAGATAGCTCTATCTACCTTCTAAATATCTATATAAGGGCGTAAAGAGGCTTTAGGGAAGATTTAAAGAAACAATATAAATTCTATTTAAATCTATAGGTATATAGCTCTTATAAAGTATAAGACGTTATATAAAAAAGAGAAAGGAATATAGAAAACTTATAACTAAATATTTAGGGTCTTAGTAGCAGACGTGTGGGCATAAGCCTATATAGATTTTAATAAGTTTTAACTAAATTCTATTACGTTAGTGGAATTTAGTAAAAAACAGTAGCTTATAGTAGATAATTGTGGATAGTTATAAACAGTTATAAACAGTTATAGATAGTTATAGATAATTATAAATAGTTTTATATAGTTATCTATTAAGTATTTCACTAAGACATTCTTACTATAACTAGGCTAGTCCCGTTATAATAACCCTCCCCTTTTAGCTAAAGGTCCAAAACAATTTAATTTAGTTAAGAATTTATAACTTATTGCGTTATAAGCATTGTAATATATTTTAAGTTCTTTTTAATTTTAAGTTTCCTACTATTATATTTTGTATCTTTATATTAGGTAGCAGTTATTTACCTTTATATTATATCTATCTAGCTAAAGCAGGCCGCAAAGGATAGTCTTTATAGAATTCTTTTACTAGGGAAGGCGCGTTGGCATTAATCTATTTATAGGTTTCCTAGGTTTATATTTTATATCCTTTTTACTTAATAAAAAATTTAAATCGTTTAGGTTATGTTTTCTATTATATATTATTAATTAAGTTAATAAAGTAGGAACTATTACTATTATTAATAATTATAGAAGGTGGTGGTGGCACTTTATAAGTTATAAAATTATCTCTTAAGGGTTATAGCAAGCTTATATAAAATATTAGGTATATTTTTATTTTAGTTAGTAGTTTAAGCTTATAGGCATATAGGCATAGTTTCTTTTTAATTTAGTATAGGCCCGCGAATTTCTAATTAAGTTTCTTTAAAGGCCGTTAAGTCTTTAGGTTTTATATACTTAGGTAAGCCATATTACCTTCCTTAAAGTCCTATACAGAAGCTTATCCTTTATTTATATACTATTCCTATAATATTTAAGCGTACGTTAATTTACTTTATAATAGTTCCATTAACTGCTTTATTTAATAGGCGAAGTTATATATATTAATTAACTAGATCCGTTTAATTATAGGTCCTATTATATTAATATTAGGTTATAGCTTAAATCTAAGTTAAGGGTCTTATCTATAGGTTGCGTAGAATAGTATTACGCCTATTAATACTGTTTGTATCACTCCGTGTGATATAAAGCGTCTCCCGGGTGGTGAGTCTTTCACGGGGCACGTAGCACTATAGACGTATAGTGCTAGTATGCTTGGTGTGGATGTGACTGAGTTGTATTAAGTAGGCCACGTAGGCCTCTATATACTCTATGGAAAGTGGTCTAAGTGACAGAAGCGAAATAGGTTACATGACTGGGTCCTGTAACCTATTCGCATTCAAACAAATACGTTTATTGTATTATTTATAGTAAACTTAGCTAAAGGTAGCCATTTTTCCTAGTCGTCTTATAGGTAGGAGCAGTATATTTATAGGTATTGTTCTATAATTACGTTTATAATTTTAGTTTAGCTATTTATCTCTAAATAAAATACAGTTAAAAGTTATATTTAAATACTTAATTATTTATATAGAGCTTACTAGAAGTCTAAAATAAACTAGCTTCTATAGTTAGATATTATTAAGTTAAAAAGTCTATATAGTTTAAAGACGTGCTTAACAAAATATTTAGCTACTAATATTGCATTAATTAAGTCCATAGGAATTATATATCGCATTTTTATAAGGTGGTTAATAACTACTATAATATTTATAAACCTATTACTATTAGGTAAGTTAACTATAAAGTTAATTAAGATATCGCGCTATCTTTATATTAGAATTAGTAGTGGTTAAAGTACTTCTTACTTTTTTATATAAGAGGTCTTTCTATATATATACATCCTATATACTTAAACATATTTTTATATGTAGTCGTATATTATAGGCTAGTAGTATACTTATTAAATAATTTTATAAGTCTTTATATAGCTAGGATATCCTACTATAGGGGAGTCGTATATAAATTTAAGTATCTTAAATTATAAAGGTTTAAAATTCGGAACTACTATCTTCTATTAATAGTACAATTAATTATTTCAAATGTTGTATTTAGTAAGTATAATATTCTTATACTATTATTTTCCTATTTAAATCGCTTTTATTATATTAATTATCTATATATTATTCTTATATTTATATTCTATTAGCTTATTAATTTCCATTTCCTATTTATTAACTTCCAATTTATTTCTATTAAGTTCTATATTTAGAAATATAGGATATAGTTTTTTAAAACATTTTAGGGGGTAATAAGATTTATAAATAATTTATAATTTATTTATCTAAAGCGTTTATAGGTAAGTTCTATAATTATTATATTAATATATTAGGCTTCTAATTAAGTTTACCTAGTTAGTATATAATCTTAAAGTTAAATTATAAGAGGTATTCGGCCTAACAAATTTAGCACTATATTAATTATTTTATAATTATAAAATACTATAGGTTCTTATAGTCCGTTAATATATATATTAGGAATAATAATCCTTTAAGCTTAGGACGCTATTTTTTAAAGCATCTAACAATTATAAGTAGTTCCTTATTATATATCTTATAGTTTAACTTAATAGGGGCGAGTTTTTAGGAAAGAAAGGCTACTAGATATAGCTCGCCGTTCTTATTATATTACAATAATACTCCCCCTAGCACATAATCTAATAAGTCTATTTTAATAATATATTTAAGGTTAGAGTTAAAGTAGGTAAGAATTAAAGTAGTTATAAAGCGATGTTTTAAGTTATTAAAAGCTTATTTATATTTAGCAGTCTATTTAAATTTTATATTCTTCCTTATTAGGTATACTAACGGCTAAGTAGTTTCTAAAAGTAGTTAATAAATTATTAATAGAAATTTGCGAATTTTAGGAATCCTTAAATATCTTATACATTACTAGGGCTTTCCTAGTTTATAATTATAGCAACTTTCTTTAGGTCTATTTTAATTCTATTATAGGATATAATTAAGCCTAAGTGTTGGTCACACAGGGTGACTCACCAATAACAACTACTTAAGTAGGTTACAGTGATGTTGGTTAAAAGCTTATAATTATTGGAATAAGGGAGGGCAAGGAGCTTAAGACTCCTAACCACGCTAGTGCCGCGGCGACACGTGACGACCGCTTGCCTCATTCCTAACACTAGCAACTCTTCTTTTGTGGTTGCTATCTATATACAAATACTACTTAACTAGTGTACCAAATATCAATCCTCCTTACTTACTATTGCCATTATAATATAAGTTTTGCTATCCTAAAATTTGCCTCTTAACATGTGGTACTTTCTTGCTTAGGAGTTGTAATTAAATATTATATTAGGGCCGCTAAGGCGCTAGTTATAAGCGAGCTAATAGCGATTTTCTATCCTAAGGATAGAAAATCCTAATTGGCTAGTTAGAGTTAGGGTCTATAGAATATTATGCTTCTACTCCCTTTTAACCTAACCTTTAACTCGCATACGTAGAGTATTTGTGTTAATAAACATTTCTAGAGCCTTATTTGGGTTTACCTTTGTTATTATATCTACTAGGTTATCTTAGCCGTTAATCTATTAAATCTTAAAGAGTTCTTACTGTTTATAGGATTGCTAAAGTGCTATAATGTTAATTATAAGGCGCTTCTTCTTTGTGGTACTAAGCTTAACTAGACACTTATAGAGGGAATATAAGTTAGTATATACAATTATAGGGATAATAGGAAGTTTGAGTTAATCTATAATTATCTTTAGGGTAGTTCTAATTGCAATTACTATATTAACTCTGCTAACCATTCTATATATCTCTAACACTAGAACACTTTAAGTAACGCACTTGCTCTTAGTTAAGCTCTAATAGATAAGATTGCTGTAGATTATAAAGTTATTCTCTTTAGTAGATTTGTTTGTAATAATAATTTTATATCCTAGCTAGGAGCTAAAATCTTTATTATTTATAAATAATCTATTAATAAATACAAAGAGCTTAGCAGTAGGAAGATTAATAGGCACATAGAGTAGTCCCCAATTAAGATAGTTTGTTTGCTAGAAAAGACGCTTATTTAGGGTAAGAACGTTGTCCTTAGTTAGTTCCTGGTATTAGGCGGTAATAGAGAGATTAAAGGAAGCCTTAGGTTAATAGATAGAAGTAATATATACTCTATAAGCGCATTACTCCACGTATCCTTGCTTTAGAGAATTAATATTAATAACGTTAATCTTCTTACCTTAACCCTTTTGGCGTAAAGCAATAGAATCCTTGTTTAGGGAGAGGATGCATCTATTAAATAGTAATAGTATTGTTAAATTAAGCTTTCCCTTTAGCTTTACTATAAGATTTGCCTTTATTAGCTTATCTTCTTTAAGGGCTAAGAATTGGTCGTCTCCCAAGATAATTATATTATCAGTTTATATACCAATAATTCCAAATGGGGTTCCTATAGTTGTAATAAAGAAGTAGGGATTAAATATAGAAGTAGTTATTAGAAGCTTCTCTTTATAGTACTTACTATAGGTAGCCTACTAATAAGTTCCTACCTCTGCAATTCCATATAATGGCTTAAGCACAACTATAATTATATCTTTGGGATATCGGTAGCGAATTTGCTCTAGAAGGTATGCTAATATTAAGCGCTAAAGGTGCGTCTCTAATTAGGTATAGGCCTAAGTAATATCTTATAAATAAACCACTATTTTATTCTTTATTAAGGAGGGAGCTAGCGTAACAATAACCCACTAACTAGCTTGTTAAATTATGGGAGATTACATAAGGATTACCTCCTTACTATTATTATTATAACCTTAGATAACAAGCCTTAATTTCTTAAATAGGGTATTAGTAGCTTTGCCCTTAATCTTATTAACCATTCTTAACTTAAAGATGCGGACTTTATTAAACTTAGTAGGGTTATACTTCTTAAATTTAAAGACTCCTCTTATAATAAGACTATTAATCTCTTGCTTATTAGATACTTAGAAAGGAGCTCCTAAAGTTATAATATAACCTTCCTTTTAGAGCTGTTTTGCAAGCTTAAAGTTAGCCTTCTCCTTAGCTATTATAAAGGCCATTAATAACTTAACTCTATTCTTAATAGCGGTAACAAATTGCTCTTTAAAATTAATAAGGTATTAGTGATTTTATAATCCCTTTAGGCGACCTCTACCGCGTCGTAGTTGCGGCATATCTACTACAATTATATTAGGATTGTAGTCGCCTTCTAGAGCACGTTAATTATAGTTCTCCTCTAGTGCATCTTTTAGGGCATCCTATAAAGGCTTAAAACCGTTATCTTTATAGTAAGGCTTAATAATAGTTAAATAGAATTAAGTAGGTCTATAAGGCATCTAAATAGTGCAAGTTTAACCATTAATTATAATAAGTTAATATAGGCCTAACTATCCTCCCTTTTTACGCCATACGCGTACCTTAGACTAGAGTGGCAGATTAAGTATAGTTAAGGTATTTGGGCCATTTCTTATTCCTAGTGCATTGTTGACCTGGCGTATAGCGTAGAGACGTCAGACCTCCTTTATTACCTTATAAATAGCCTTAGCTTATTGCGCAACGGAGGGAGATAGTAGAGAATTGTTAGTTATTTAAGGGTAGGCGCTAAAGACTAGCAATGTAGGTACGAGTCCATCTAGGCCAGCGGAATTATTAATAGCTTTAATAGCCATTTATAAGGTAAGTTCTTTGCTAGCGTCCTCTAGTTCTAAAGAGATAATCTTATATATGCGGTATAATGGCGCGTGATATTGCTCTACTTTTCTAACACTATTATATGCCTTAATAGGGACTTCCTTAACCTTAATTGCTATTGCCTTTATTTATTATTAAAACTCTGTAGATAAGAAGTTCTTTCCTATATTATAGACGATTTAATTAAGGGGTCCTAGGTAAATATTAATCTAGTATAATTAAAGGGTATTCTATGCGTTCCTAGCTAATATATCCTTTAAGAAACGTGCGGCTTAGAAGGAGGTTAAAAAGTTAATAACTTAGAGTACTGGCTTACTACTAAGATATATAACGTTAATAATAATATAGAAGTTAAAGTTATAGTTATCTTTAAGGGTAAACTTAAATCGGCTAGGGGACTTCTGGTTTATTTAGCAGTAATAGTAGTACTTTATAAGATGTTTAATTACCTTAACCTTAACTTTATAGCCTACTTGCTAAAGAACCCTAAGTAATTAATAAACAGATAGGTAGCTAAATTAATAGTATAGTTAACGTAACTCTAACTTAGTTAGGTGGCTCTAGGCAACACTCTTTTCTAGTTAATAAAGAAGCAACTAAGGGTAACCCTACTTGCGTATAACGGGCACCCGATTATCTCCCTAAATAAGTATATTCTTAAGGTTATTAAGCTTAACGCCTAATTTATCTATATCTCTAATGCAAAATAGAAACGGGGTGTTTATAGGAATAATATAAAAAGTAATATACCCTAAGGGGGTTTAGACTCTAATTATGCTAAAAGAGATTATATACTGACCTGCCGTTGATTGGTTAATTTAAATAGAGGTATTAAGTTATTAAAGGGCTTAAACTTAAGGTTCTCTTGCTGTAGATACTCCTGCGGCTCTAGTATCTAGTATAATACTATAGAAGACATTTACTAAGTATCTATTATTAAAGGAGAACGCGGAGCTCTTTGGCTTATTAAAGATATCTAACTTCGTGATAGAATAGAGCGTAGATTAGTTATTAAGAATAGTAATGGTTTATATACTATCTACCTTACCATACTTAGTAAAGTATTGGTTGGATAAGTAGTCCTTAATTTCTATATCTATAAGGAGCTGTTCGGCCTTATTAACCTTACCCTCAAGATCTTTTACGCCTTTATATTGAACTAGGAAGCTTTAAAAGTAGGCTATAGTAACCTTATAATTTCTAACGTTTCTTATACTCTGGCGAAACTTATTATATACCTCCTTTTGCTTATTAAGAGAATGCCTAGTTAACTAGTAATTTGGTTTCTTATAAACATAGCACTTCTTCTAGTAATTACCTTAAAATAAACCTCTATAAGGACCTCTACCTTTGCCTTATAGTTGTTAATTATACCCTCTGCTATATTACCTACCACGGCCACTATATATTTGATCAGTCTAGTTGTAATTATATTGGTTAGGCGGGTTAATTAAAGTAGGTTAGAGTTAGGCGTTAAATTACTATACTTCTTAAAATCGCAGAGCAGTGCCAACGGAAGATCTTAATTGGGTATATACCCCTTTATAAGTACTTGCAGGATTAAAGAGGGCAAGGTTATATTCTTTAACACCTTAGCATACGCTAATGACTTAATTACGTAGGCTAAAATCCTTTTAATATAATTTGGATAGACCATACTAGATTATCTAAAGTTAATTAAAAAGCTTTTAAAGATAATTAAGCCGAGGAACACTTAGGTTTGTAGCAATAATCCTTAGAAAGGTAGTCTCTCTCCATTTTAATATATACTGCTGCTTATTCTCTTCTGTTTTAAAGTGGCATCTTAACTTATATATTATGCGGTTAAAGTTGTATCCTTTTCCTACCAAACGATTATAATAGAAGGTACTAGCTCGGCCCCTAAGTATAATAGAATAGGCGTTGTGGTATTAATTAGACTCTATTCCTACCTTCTAGTAATAGTTATAGAAGATACGCAATTTTAAATTAAGAATATTATATAATTCCCCGCCAAACTTCTTCTCCTAATCCGAATAGAGCTTCGTAAGCTCTATAAGCAATTTTAAAATGCCTCCAATTTAAGATTAAGATGGAGAAGGTGGGAGTTATATTATAGGCTGCAGTAGGGATATAGGTCTGGTCGGTAGAGTCTAAAGGTTATTAAATCGCGAAGCAATAGGATCCTATGCCTGCTCTTATTAGGGTGTAGTTATTACGGACGCTTTAAGTACGGTGTTACGACTACTTAGAGAGGAGTCGGCGGAAGCTAGTTGGTTGATATAGGCACGGTCCAGAATGGATCCAGTAGAACTATGTGACGAGGAATGGTAACTGAGGTCACATGGTGTTGAACGTATTGACTGTATTAAACGGAAGGGACGTTATATTTAATACAGACAACACGCACCTCACGTATAAGAGAGGATTTCTTAGGAGTACGGTTGTGTATTTAAAGGACCTTAGTCCCTACCGTAGATAGTTCTCTCCTTGTAGTGAATCTTAGAATACAATTGGAGTTAATCTGTTGGGCAACTACTCCACTAGTTGTTATTACGTTGTTGATTTTGTTTATACCTATATACCCAGCCCATTAATAGAACCCACTGTAGTTCCTGCTATAAGGTTCCGTTACATATTCACTACTAAGGTTACGGTATTGAATAGAGAGATCGAATAATATGCCACCAAGAGCAGCACTAGTCACGACGGCGTCGATGGGAGCCATAACCTTAGGTCTAGGTGATACTAGTATAAATAAGGGAGATTCTCAAGTGGTTACGCGAGGTTAGTTATAGGAAATGGTTGATTACTTACAGGATAATAATAGGATACTTAAAGAACGCATTAATGGAATTGGAGCAGTAAAGATTAAGTTACCTTTAATTGAACGGTTCTTAGGAGAAAAGTTAAAGCTTAAAGGATTTCTTACGTAGATGCACTTTAAGGTAGTACAGGAAGGAGCGAAGTTAGTAACGTTGTTGGATTAAGTAGCCTATATAGGATTGTTTTTGACGGGGAGGGCACTTAAATGGTTTAAACCGTATCTCACGGAAATATAGGCTAATGGTATGACAACTACTAACTAGGATGTATGATATGTATTTACTAGTTAGAACGGGTTCGCAGAGCAACTAACACAGATATTTAGAGACCCGGAGGCTATAACCACAGCGGAACAAAAGCTTTAGAACTTAGTACAATGTACCTTAACAATTAAGTATACAACACAGTTTTAAATACTAGCTATATAGGTTGAGTGGAACAACAGGGCGCTTATGGTATAGTATAAATAGGGACTTAAGGCTAAAGTCTAGGACGTAATCATTCTAATAGAAGATGCGGATACTCTAAGAGAGTTAATAGATTAGTTAATAAAGATTAATAATAGGATCTACCAAAGGGAATAAGCTAAGAGAGGGCAAGACAGAGTTTTACAGTTATATAAGGCGCAGAGTATACAGCGACAGACATAGAGTTAAAAACTATGGAATGGCGTAGAGCTAATGGACCTAAGCGGTACCAAAGAAACCCAAAGATGGGAAAAGAAACTATGGAAACCTAAAGGTTGAGGATTAAGTAATTAAAGGACCTAGGAGTAGAGGCTAAACTAGGGATCTTAGTAGTAGAAGATGTTTAAGCGGACTCTATAGCAAGAAAGATGGTTTAAAGATGGAGCTTGCATAAATTGCGGAAAATAGGGTTATTTCGCCAGAGACTGTAGAGGTGGTTAGAGTAACTATGTGGTAAAGGGAACCAGACTAGTAGACGGCACATACGTACAGAGGGATAACGGTGCACTATAAGGAACAAAAGAATGTTTAATTAACAGTTTTGCGTATTGTTATAATAACGCATGCTAAATTCATAAGGACGCTAAGTATGGCGTAAGCTATTAGCCGTAAGAGCTAGAGTTAAAAGGACTCCAAGGAACTAGAGAGTTAGATAAAGAATAAGATTAACTCTACAAGCTAGATTAAGATGTCACAGCAACGTATAGACAAAGATTAGTAGTAATAACAATAAAGTTAGAGTACTTATTAATTAATAGCAACAAGGACGAAAAGGAGGCTAACTGGGAGCACTTAAACCTTAAAAACGTAACAGAAGCAGAGACTAAGACCACCACTAAGCGAGGTTTAGTAACGGGTATAGCGACACCGTTAGATACGATTTCCATCGCTTTACGAGACAATAGGAGTAACGTTTAGAAGAAACTAAGCAAGTAGATAACTGCTAGTGCTAGCTTATTACTTAATAAAGGCAGAAGGCTACAGGCTTAAGATTCTTAAGAAGAGATAAAAGAAGCTTAAGATTCTTAAGACGAGATAAGATATACCTAAGAACCTATAACGGACGAAAACTGATGGGAAAGGGCAGCAACTCAGTTTAGTAATAAATGAATGAGTATAGGACGCAAGTTTAAGAACTATAAGTTCAGGGAACAAATAAGAACGTTAGCAATCCTAGGTAAACATAGTGTTCAGCCTAAAGATTGATTAGTTAATACTAGGATTAAAAAGTAAGACGACTATAAAGATCTAGCTGCAAGACGTAGAAAATAAGAAACTATGGATAAGTTCAGAACAAGAATCATTATATAGTAGGAGCAGAAGCTAGATAAGAGGTTAGCTATGCTAGGTCGTATAAGGGACAGAGCACCCGTACAAAGAGTTACTAATAGGCCGAGTATAGGGACACCTAGAGCAAAGTAGTTAGATGAACTGGAATAAGAAGAGGATCTAGATATTCTAACCAGGTTCGAAGAGAGACATACCAAAGGATATCACGATATAGTGATAATAAGGTATTTTCTAATGGATAGACCATACACACTAAACCAGTTGTACGGAAAGTGGTATAGGCAACGATATAATAATAAATGGGAAGACTTTTATATGTGGCTAGATAAAAAAGTTGTCTAAGACTAACCTATTACGGAGAAACGCATGAGTTACATTAAAGGAGTATTAATTATGATGTTAAGGAATCTAGAAGAGAGGTCTAGGGACTAAAGAAGTGAGCAATAAATCTTAGTACCTGCAGCAGAGATACCAGTAGTTAGGTTAACTAGGTATAGGTTTAAATTTAAGAATAAAAATAAACTAAGAGTTAACCTAAAACATGCAGCGCATTATACACTATTATGGATAGCTTGTGTGGATGACACGTATAACATGTATAGAGTACTAAAAGATAAGAACTGGAAGTACCTAGTAAGAATATATTAGGCACCAGAGGAAAAACGGTTTAGAAATGCTAAGTATATATATAGTTGGCACCTAGTAGAAGTACAAGGTTAAGGAGACTTAATACTTTAACTAGGAAGATTCCTTATAGAAGAATGCCTAGACGGATGATAGTAGTGGGAATGCCTAGAGAATACTTGTCCATGGCATATAGAGGAAAAGAAATAAACTAAGTATTAGCCAAAGTTAGACTAAGTATAGGCAGGATCTAGCAGCCAACAGTTAGGAAAAGGGGAGGCGTATAGGACTAGAGGGAACTAGTATTAGAGCCTTAGACCCTTAAAGGAATTTAAAAATAACACCTGAATTTACGAGCTAAGTGGCAAGATTAGTAGTTTAAAGCGTTGGTAGATAGTGGAGCAATAAGGAACCATATATCACTAAAGGCAGTAGAAAGGATGGGGTTACTATATAGACAGAAGGAACACCTATATCCACTTATAACGATTTCAGGAGATCAGATAGCCTATGGAGGAGGCATTATTAACCTTAAAATAGGACCTATTTAGATAACTATTAAAGGGAGACCAGTTAGAATGTCTTTTAATATCCTACCATTGGGATAGGATGAGGCGATACTAGGAATGCCTTGGTTATAGGAGTATAATCTAAAGATTGATTGGGTTATAGGTCAAGTTAATATCAAGGATATATAATAATACAAAGTGCGACAGCAAACTAAGTTGGTATAGTACCAAGTTGGAGCAATATATAAAGAGACTAAGTGAGGCTTAAGTTATGTACCAAAGAGATACTATAAGTATAGAAAAAAGTTATGGTTACTAGAAAGTAAGAAGCTGTTAAAGCATGCAGCTTAGGACTATAAGATAGAATTAGAAGAGGGAACGAGTCCAAAGTTCTTTTTAATTTATAAGCTTACTGAAACAGAGTTAGTAGCGCTTAAGGAGTTTATCCAGGAGAACTTATAAAAGGGATATATTAGACTATTATAGTTATTAATAGGATATCTAGTACTGTTTATCCTAAAGAAAAATGGAAAACTTAGGATGTGTATAGACTATAGACAGTTAAACAGTATTACTAGGAAGGATAGGTATCCTTTACCCTTAATTAGCGAAATCTAAGACAGGATAGGTAACGTAAAGATCTTTATAAAGATAGATCTAAGGTAGGCGTACTACTAGATTAGAATTAAGGAAGGCGACAAATAGAAGGCAGCCTTTAGGTCAAAGGAAGGACTATATAAGCCGTTAGTTATGCAGTTTGGGCTTATAAACGCACTAGTAACGTTCTAGAAGCGAATTAATAGTGTGTTAGGAGAACACCTAGATGAATTTGTTATAGTATACCTTAATAACATTATTATCTACTTAGAGAATAAGGAAGAGCACAGAGAACATGTTAAGTAGGTCTTAAAGAGACTACAAGAAGAATAGATGCTAGTAGCAATTAAGAAATGCGAGTTCTTTACTAGAAAGACCGATTTTGTTAGATTTATTATTAAACTAGGCCAACTTAGTATAGATCCAAAGAAGATTAAGGCTATAGTAAATTGGCAAGAACTAGAGAATGTTACGCAGTTAAGATCATTTCTAGGGTTTTGTAATTACTGTAGAAGGTTTATAGCGCAATGGTTATAGAACATTAAGCCGTTTACGCGGTTAACTAAGAAAGAAGAACCGTGGATATGGGGAAAGGAGTAATAAGAACTATTTAAAAGAGTTAAAGAGTTGTTTACCTAAGAGCTAGTTCTTAAGATCTATCAACCAGGGCTAGAGACAGTTGTAGAAACGGATGCATTAGACTTTATACTAGGGGTGTGCTTCCTATAAAAACATTAAGATGGATGGCACCCAGTGGCATACTATAGTTGAAAGATAATACTACTAGAGTTAAACTATGACATCTATAACAAGGAGTTGTTAGGTATAATTGCAGCACTTAAGGAATAGAGAGCGTTCTTATAAGGCACAGAAACTATTTGTGGTTAAGATGGACTATAAGAACCTTACAGGATTCCTAACAACGAAGGAACTCAACCGAAGACAGGTTAGATGGGCGGAAATGCTTATAGAATACCATTTCGAAATTCAGTATACTAAGGGTACAGACAATGCACGAGCAGATGCTCTAAGCAGGAAGGCTGAACTATAAAGTAATAAAAAGCTATTAGGAGCTTTGTTGCGAAAGGATCAAGATGGATTAATTAGGTATAATTATCTAAAGATTATAGCGACCAAGAAAAGTCAGATCTATAAGTTACTAGAGAGTGATTGGACATAGAAGATCTAAGAGGCATAGGTAGAGGATCCAGACTTAGAGTAATACGAAAATAGAGAAGCAATGTATATGCCTAAGTCTATTGCAGAAGAATTTGTTAAGGAATTCCACAAGGGAATAACACAAGGACACAACGGAGCTACAGGCTTAGTGTTAAGACTTTAAAAGGAGTACATTATTTAAGAAATCTAGGGACTAGCAAGACAAGTTATAAAGAAATATCCAGATTGCCAAAGAAATAAACTAACAAGGCATAAGCCGTATAGAGGGCTATAACCTATCGAGACACTAGGAAGACCATGGGAGGTTATATTATAGGACTTTGTTATAAAGTTACCAAAGTTAAGAGATCCTATTATAGGACAAGATTATAACGCGATCTTAGTGATAGTAGATAAGCTAATAAAGTGGGGATACTTTATAGCATGCACTAAAGAGATATTAGTAGAAGATATTGCTAGAATCTATATAAAAGAAGTGTTTGTAAGATATAGAGCACCAGACAAGATTATATTAGATAGAGATCCAAGATTTATAGTAGTATTTTAGGAAGTATTTTTGGCAGAATAAGGGGTTCGCGTAGTAATATCTATAGCGTATTATCCGCAGACGGACGGATAAACGGAAAGACTAAACTAGACACTAGAGTAGTATCTAAGGCATTATATTAATTACGCATAGAATAATTGGGTATTATTACTACTAGTTATACAGTTTGTATACAATGCAACACTATAAGAAGGAATAGGAACATTACCATTTAAGGCGAACTATGGGTATAAGCTAAGAATATCGTTATCGCCACAATAAGTAAAAAAGACGAGTAGCACAGCTAAGCAAAGAATGGAGACGTTGATGAATCTTTATGCAGACCTTAAAGAAACAGCTAAACTAGTATAAGAACGAATGAAAAGGTACTATAATGCTAAGAGATCTAAGGGACCAGATCTTAAGGAGGGGGATAAAGTGTGGCTACTACACAAAAATTTTAAGAGTTGATGACTAAGTAAGAAGTTGGACTATATTAGGCTAGGACCTTTTAAAATTAAGCAAAGAATTTTATTGGTTATATATAAGTTAAACCTACTAGCTAAAATAAAAATCTACCCTATATAGTATATCGTAATGCTAGAACCAGTATACGGAAATATTAAGCCACCAGTCTATAAGGCAGACACGTACAGAGGACAAAAGGAAGATAAATAGTAAGTTTTAAAGGTCATTAGTTACAAGGATATGGATGACGAAACGTAGTATAAAATAAAGTGGATAGGCTACAGTGAGACTACCTAGGAACCACTAAGTAACCTAAGGAACGCTATAGGAAAGGTACAGGAGTATTAGAAGAAAGTAGGTTAGGTAACATTAATAAAGAGGAGTTGCTAAAAAATAAGTCACCTAAGGGGGACCTAAGAGGAGCAATTGCCGAGCTACTCGGAGTTATTTCCCTTATAGGAGGAAAGTTAACCCTTTTGTTACCCAGTTTAGATAAATCCTGTTAAACAAGTTTCTACTCCTTAGAATGGACCTTCTCACGAACACGTTTAAGGCGTTAAAGACGAGTATAAGCTAAGCGTTAAGCTTTAAGGACGCGTGCGGACTCTTCTAAGGTATGTTAAACCTTAAGTAGTATAGAGGCCAGCTTACTGTTAAGTTTTGCAGCGGTAGATTAAACACAAGACCCTATAATAAGTTACTTAGGGAACTTAAAGACTGTTAAGAGTTATCGGACGCGTATATTTAGCGTTAGAAATAGAGCGAACATTATAAGATAATTAAATGTTTGCTTTGGTACACTTAAAGTAAGAGGAAGGTTGTTAAGACATAGGGCTTACTAGCGCAATACAAACTAACCCCTCTTTAGCGTAACGGGAGCAGGGAATTGTTATCACTTCACCTAGTAATAGTATAGAGGAAACCGTATAAAGGCGATACTTAACCTAGGAAAGAGAAGAAGAAGCTTTAGGTATAATAAGTATAGATATTAACCAGACTAATTAAACGGACATTACACCTCTAGTAGACGACTTGGAGATGTTAGAAATCTTCAAGGACAAAGATAGAGAGAAGGGAAATAGTGTTACGGACGCTTTAAGTACGGTGTTATAACTACTTAGAGAGGAGTCGGCGGAAGCTAGTTGGTTAATATAGGCACGGTCTAGAATGGATCTAGTGGAACTATGTGACGAGGAATGGTAACTGAGGTTACATGGTGTTGAACATATTAACTGTGTTAAATGGAAGGGATGTTACGTTTAATACAGACAACACGCACCTTACGTACAAGAGAGGATTTCTTAGGAGTATAGTTGTATATTTAAAGGACCTCAGTCCCTACCGTAGATAGTTCTCTCCTTATAGTGAATCTCAGAATATAATTGGAGTTAATCTATTAGGCAACCACTCTACCAGTTATTATTACGTTGTTGATTTTGTTCATACCTATATACCCAGCCCATTAATAGAACCCACCGTAGTTTCTACTATAAGGTTCCGTTACAGTAGTATCTAATGTTAAAGTTACGGGTTAAATTGGAGACAGAGGAGTTAAAGGTAGAAGTAGATTTATCTCTAGAGGTATATTACTTAAATTCTATTATAAGTTAAGCTTCCTTATAGTGCGTAGTTAATGCTTAATCTCCTATAGAGTCCATTTATGCTCTTTTTTTATGTTAATAACATACTCCTAAATATTATCTCTAATAACTCCCCCATCTATAGGGACAAATACTCTATACTCCTTGTTACGGCGCTGGTGGAAAACGGTGGATTATGGTAGACGTTATAGTAGACACCGAGTTACGTGAGTCTACGTGACTAGAGGACCGCATAAAACTTCACACGGCGCTGCTATTCTTCTCCCTTCCTTTCTCTAGCTTTGGATCCTCGTTTATAGACTACCAATTATACAGGCTTGCGCGTCCCTTATACCGTACTCATGCCTTAATTAACTAAGTCGCTAACATTATCTAAAGCTTAACTACTCTTTCTTCCTAAAAAGGAACTTAAATATATCTACAAAGGACACAGAACAGGACCCTAAGGACATCACCAGGACTATAAGGACAGGACAAACCCCTAAGAACCAAAAAAACACGAACAGAACGCGAAACCTAAGAATAGAACACATATGGACCAGAACCCCTAGAAAATAAATAAACACCGGAAATTACCCAATACCCCTACCACCATGCCAAGAAATACAGCAGCTGGTAAAGCTGCTATAGGACCCGTAAATACCTCTAATAGTGAAACAGTCGCCGTCTTAACCCCCTAGGAAGAGCTCGCAGTAGCTAATGCCGAAATTAAATGGCTTTAAGAGCTGCTTAAAATTAGAGACACCCCTATACCTAGTAAGGAGTTATTAGACACCTAAAGACTTGCTATAGTCCTTAAAACCCTAGCCTAATATACAGCATTAGCATCATTGCGGTCCGCAAAGGTTGCGGACCCCCTATTACTTACAGACGGAACTAACCCTATATTTAACAATTGGAAGCTTTAACTGCAAGACAAGCTTAAAGTTAATACGGACCACTTCCCTACTACCTAAGCTAAAATAGCCTACGTCTTCGGCCGTACTAGCGGGGACGCATAGACGCATCTACGTCCGCGATACGCCTAGGACTTAGCAGACCCCTTCCTCTCTAAAAAAGAGATAGTTGACTACCTATCTTCCATTTATAAGGACCCCTTTAAAACATAGAACGCCCGCCTTAATTATAAAGCTCTTAACATAAAGACAACAGAGATCTTTTTAGCCTTCTAGACCCACTTTCTACACCTAGCTAGCCAAGCCTAAATTCCCTATAAAGACCTAATGCCAGACCTCTTTAACAAGCTTACCCTAGACCTACAGCGCGCCGTACTACCAGTTTTTACTACTATATAGACGCTAAAGGTACTTACGGACTACTGCCTAGCTATTAATTAAGGCCTTTATTAAATTAAGGCATAATCTAAGCGGTATAAAGCTAGAAACTCTCTAAACTAAACTATAAGCACTTTATAAATGGCCTATAACACCCTAGCACAATCTGCAACTCCTATGGCACCAGCTATATAGCCCACCGTTAATTTAGCAGCTAGCCGTGCAGCTAGTCCTACTACGGGTCTAGCGTACACTTGGCCCATATACAACGACCCCTATAAACAGGCCCTTAGTAATTAAGGAGCTTGCTTCTTATATAGCCAGAAAAACCACTTTACAAAGGATTGCTAGATAAAGGCAAAAACAGGCAAGGTTCTGTTAATTTAGGAGGACAGTATAGAGTTAGAAAAAGAGAAACCCTAGAGAAAGACTCCTCTCTAGGATTAAAAGGGATTAATATGTTATATATTAATCTAGGTTAGCTAGTTAGTAGAAGAAGCTGTACTATCCCTTATACCTTATTCTATAATGGATATTAAGTTTTAACCTCTACTTTAGCTGACTCTAGAGCAAATGCCTTTGCCTTAATAGACACCCAGTGTACTATAAAGCTAGCTGACTTTTTAAATGCACCCCTTAAAAAACTGCCCAAACCAATTCCTATTTGCGGGTATAACGGACGAATAGGGCTACCTATCACGACTATCTTACGGATTCACCTCCGCATCGATAGATAAAGGTAGTATAACGTCCCCTTTCTTATTACAGACCTTAGGAGCCACGATATAATCATAGGGAGAAAATAGCTAGCCTATTTAGGCTTACAGCTTGACGTATAGAATAGACGGCTTATCTAGCCTAAAACCCTACCCCTAACCCCTTCCTTTATAAAAGAAATCAGCATTATAATGGAAAACCTTATATAGCCCTAGATTAATACTATTTACTAGGCCAATGCTATGCGCAGAGACTAGGCCTTTAAGAAGGATATATATCTTAATCCTTAACGGATCCGTATACTACGCCGCCCCTAGACTATATATATTACGCCATCCACACCAAAGACCTAGGAAGTCAGTAGTGACCTAGCTAAGCCCCCTATAGAGAACCTAGGCCCTATACAGCCCTAAAGGAAAACCAGAGATATTGGACGCTATACTAAGCTAATAGACAGGAAGGATAACTTATGGAAAATGGAATATAAGCTAAGGAAGACTATACACCCTATACCACAGGATACGGCCCGATGAACGTCTATAAAGAAACCTACGGACCTCCTACCAGTCAATATCTGCTATATTGGCGCTATAGGATTCTACTAGAACTTGGTTCAGCCTAATACCGTTACCTTTATAACTAGCCTATACGAAATTGATTGAATACTTAAGAAAAAGGAAAGCGAGCTTAGTGGACAGGAAAGCGAGCTTATAGATAAGGAACTAGTAGAACAAAAACTACCTAATCAACACTAGAAATTCAAGGACGTATTCTTTAAGGCAGTATTAGATATACTTCCGCCTTACTAACCGTATAACCACAAGATTAAGATTAATTAAGGCAAGGAAAGCACCCTTAGCTTTAGCCCTCTCTACCCATAGTCTATCGCCAAATTGTAGGCCATAAAGCAGTACCTTATTAACAACCTTAATAAGGGCTTTATTAAGCCTAGCTAAGCCCCTTTTAACTCGCCTATTCTCTTTGCCAAAAAACCAAATGGAGGACTGCGCTTCTGCATTAACTACTATAAGCTAAATAACATAACCCACAAGGACCGCTATCTACTACCCTTACTTAATGAGACTCTTACCTGAATAAGTAGAGCCCGGGTCTTTACAAAGCTTGATATCCGCCAGGCCTTCTACTAAATTAGAATAGACCCTAGGTCTAAAAAGCTTACTATATTTTAAACCCGTTACGGAATATATAAATATAAGGTACTCCCTTTTAGACTAACTAATAGACTAGCTACGTACCAGCGGTATATAAATAATGTACTCTTTAACTACCTTAACGACTTCTATACGGCCTACCTAGATGATATTATAATTTACTCTAAGAACGAGCTAGAATATAAGGAGCACGTCTATAAAGTCCTATAATAGCTCCGTAAGGCTGGTCTCCAGGCCGATATTAAGAAGTTAGAATTTAGTGTTAAGCGTATAAAGTACCTAGGTTTTATTATTAGTATAAACAAAATTAAGGCCAACCCAGAGAAAACGGCCGCAATTAACTAGTAGACACCCCCACAGACCATAAAGGGGGTATAATCATTTTTAGGTTTCTATAACTTCTATTAACGCTTTATTAAGAACTATAGTAGAATCGCCTAGCCTCTTAACCGCCTTACTAGGAAAGACCAGCCATTCCACTTTAACGCTATATATATGCAGGCCTTTAATAAGCTTAAAAAGCGGCTGGTATTAGCTCCCCTACTTGCCCACTTTAACCTAGAACGGCCCTTAATGCTAGAAACTAATGCCTTAGACGGTGCAATAGCCGGTATTTTTTCCTAGAAGTAACTGGACGGAGAATAGCACCCTATTACATACTATTTAAAGACTATAATAGATGCCGAGCTGAACTACCATATTTATAATAAAGAAATGCTGGCTATTATCTCTAGCTTTTAGCACTGGCGTATATAGCTAAAGGGGATCCCTAAGCCTATTAAGGTAGTTTCAGATTATAAGGCCCTAGAATACTTTATAATAACCAAGGCCCTTACGGCCTGCTAGGCACGCTAGGTGGATATCCTATCTTAGTTTAACTTCTTAATTATGTATAGACTAGGCGCTATAAACTGTGCGGATACTCTTATAAGGCGTAAACAGGACCTAGGTAACTAGGCGGCTGTAAAGATCTTATTATAGACCTAGGCACTACTATAACCAGAGCACCTCGACCCCTAGATATAGGCAGAACTAAATACGGACCCTTTAGACGCTAAGATATACCCTATTAACTCTATGGAACTTAACCTTATTAATAAACTGCTATAGGTAAACCGTACGGCCCCTTCTCTATAGGAGTGCCGCGAAAAGGTAAAGGATGCTACTAGCCCATAGTCCCTTGAAAACGGACTACTTAAGCACTAAGAACAGCTGGTAGTAGCAAAGGAACAGAATTTACGGACTCGGCTTATTACCAAAGTATATACTTAGGTCTCTACGGCCTACCCTAGAAAAAATAAGACCCGCAGAATTATTGGCAACCGCTACTACTAGCCCGGAATGGTTATAGATATTAACCGCTATATACAGAACTGCAATAACTGCTATAGATCTATAATTCCACGAGACAAGACCCTAGGGCTATTAAAGCCACTCCTAATACCAGAACGCCCCTAGTAGCATATCTCTATAGACTTCCACAAGTTACCTATAGACTGCGACAGATATAATATAGTTATAATCCTAGTTAACCGCTTTGGCAAGCGCCTGTTCTTAATCCCCTATTATAAGAATATTAATGCTAAAGAGGCGGCCTAACTATATATCTACTATGTTTACCGAATTTACGGACTACTAGATACTATTATATCCGACCATAGGCCATAGTTTATATCGGCCTTCTGAAACGAGTTCACCTGGATCCTAGGTATTAGGCTAAAGCTCTTTACAGTATACTACCCCCAGACAGACGGTTAGACGGAGATTATAAATTAGTACTTAGACTAGAGACTCTAGCCCTTTATTAACTACTTTTAGGACAACTAGAGCGGACTACTACCTATAATAGACTACGCCCAGGCAACCCTACCCTATAACTCTACGGGGTTTGCACCTATTTAGCTAGAAATGGGATACTTACCCTATATAAGCTTTAACTGGAAGAGACCAGAAGGACCACAGACTATACGCAAAAAACTATCTTATAAGGAAGCACAGCAGTATGCTAGACGCTTAGAAGAAGTATAGACGGTAGCCTATAAGAACCTAGAGAAGGCCCAGAAATCAATAGAACAGCAGGCAAATAAGCACAGGCGCGAGCCTGACTTTACCGTAGGTAACAAGGTCTAGGTTACAACAAAGAACTAGAAGACAGAACGGCCTAGCCGTAAGCTAGACTATAAAATAGCAGGACCGTATAAGATCCTTAATAAAGAAGGCAACTTATATAAGGTTAAACTCCCAGACTCAATTAAAGTCCACCCTATTTTCTTACCAGATAAGCTACGGAAAGCTGTAAATAACCCACTACCTAGACAAAAGAATGAGCCTCCACTGCCAATTTAAGTTAATGGCGACGACGAATAGGAAGTTAATAAAATACTAGCCTATAAACTAGTACAAGGAACGCTAAAATACCGTATCTAATAGAAAGGTTACGATCCAGACCCAACCTAATACCCCGCCTGGAACTTTATAGGTTGCCCCTAGAAGCTTAAAGAATTCCATAACCAATACCCTAACAAGCCAGGACCCCCAAAGTATCTAAACAAGTAGATGGAGTGCTAGTATAGCGAAGATAATAAGCTACCTGTTAAGCATATAGATAAGAACACCCCATGGATATAATATGGACATACAAAGCCTGAGGGCAGGCTTTTTCGGAGGGGGGGGTAATGTTACGGCGCTAGTGGAAAACGGTGGATTATGGTAGACGTTATAGTAGACGCCGAGTTACGTAAGTCCACGTGACTAGAGGACCGCATAAAACTTCGCACGGCGCTACTATTCTTCTCCCTTCCTTTCTCTAGCTTTGGATCCTCGTTTATAGACTACCAATTGTACAGGCTTGCGCGTCCCTCATGCCGTACTCGTGCCTCAATTGACTGAGTCGCTAACACTCCTAAAGGAAGTTACGGAAGTCCCGTACAATATCCTTATTTATAGGAACCTATGTTTCCTTTATCTATTTAATAAAGTCCTCCTTTATACAATACTATAGCATAGTATCGTCGTATTCACTGTCTTTATAGTGTGCTATATGGTGTAATAGGAATCCATTTAGGTCCTATTACTCGGCGTTTATAGGGTTAATTATGGCTTTGTTCCATGTCTTTAGGTTAATATCTTTCTTATACTTCTTCGGGTAGGTTAACGCCATAATAGGTATAGTTAGGTAGTGATTATAATCCTATAGTCTGCAAAGGTACACTAAAGGGATTAAGGTGGTTATCTAACGCGTTTCAGACGTTGACTTAAAACCTTAGGTTTAGTAACACTTCTAACCTAAAGTACTTAACTAAATCTTCGTAAACGCGGTTGTTCTGTATAATAGACGCAACTTGGTATCTCCTAGTATTTAGTAACACTTCTATTACTAGTTTTCCGCAAGTCTAAGGTAGCATAGTATCGCCGGGATCTATTCTATATAAGCGCATATAGCACCCCTATACGAGACTGTCTCTTCTATTCAAAAACCTAGCTGCTCTGTAGTTAACTGTGTATTCAACCACTAATTAGTGTTGGTCACATAGGGTAACTCACCAATAACGACTACTTAAGTAGGTTACAGTGATGTTGGTTAAAAGCTTATAATTATTGGAATGAGGGAGGGCGAGGAGCTTAAGACTCCTCGCCACGCTAGTGCCGCGGCGACACGTAACGACCGCTTGCTTTATTCCCAACACTAAGTATATAACCTTAGACATATAGAACTTGCATTTTTTAATATTACATTATAAGCCTATATCTTATAAGTATTTAAGGACCATTCTAATATATTTCCAATATTTAAAAAGTAAGGACGAGTAAATTAAGATATTATTAATATATGTGGTAATAAATATATTAAGGAATCTACAAAGTGTATTATTAATATATTATTAAAACATACTAGGACCATTCTTTATACTAAATAGCATTACTAAGTATTTAAAGAGTCCCTATTATATATATAAATTTTATTAAAGGTAGTAATTATATTAAGCTTTATAAAGTACTATACCTTCACTAAATAGTTAAGCGTCTCTTAAATTAGGGGAATTAAATATTAGTTTTAAATTATAATTATATTTAGGGCTTAATAATTAATATAAAATCTTAAGCCTTCTCTTAGCTTTTTAATAAATAGTATAGGTAAGGTAAATAGAAATTAGCTAGGGTAAATAAATCCTTTTTCTAGATACTTATTAAGGTATTATTACATTATAAGCAGCTCTTCTTATAATATACCATATAGCGGACTAAACTTTAGTATTATACTAGGCTTAAGTTCTATCTTAAAATTATATTTCTCTTAGTATAGGGCTAGTTAATCTGTAAATTATTTTTTAAACTTATTAATTAGGTTATAGTACTCTTTAAGTATAAAGGGTTAAGGATTAAAATACTATTTTAGTTCTAGTGCTTTCTTAATATCTTTTATAATTATAGTAAAGATTTTATAATCTCTTCTTTTTGCTAATAAGATAAAAGGCGCGGCCTATATTATATAAAATTTAAAAGGGTTTAACGTAACATCTTTATATTCTTTACTACAATTAGTAGTTATAGATTTATTATATTAGCTTAAGATTTATAGCAAGGGTAATTTATATTATATTAAATTTAAATAGTTGTATATATATTTATAGGGCAAATAGTTTTTTAAGTAATAACTTTAGCAGTAGGTTATATAGAACTTTAATATTTCTTTAACCCAGCTAATTAAAGGGTTGTATTATTTTAGCTATCTCTTACAACCGGGCCCCTACGCGCGACACGCATGGTCCGCATAATGCGCGGTTCTTATTGCCAGCTAATGACGAGCAAGAAGGAAATATATAAGCAGCCACGACCCTAAAGACGAGAGACGATACAAAGACATAAGAAACCAGTTAAAGAATACCCTAAAAAAAGAAGCAAGGAACAACTGGAGATGGTTTATAAACAAGTACACTTTTAACCCGAGCCTCCCCTATAACAAGGGCCTTTAGGCCATAGCAAAATGGGTAAAGAAAAAGGTAGGGCACCTAGTAGAAGACCCACACCTACCACCCCTATAAAGAGTAGGGGAGTTACAGGCCACTAACAACAATAATAAGAAGGCAAAAATCCTTATAGAAAGGTTCTTCCCCCAACCGGCTCTAGTAGACCTTAGTGACATTATGGGTAAAACACTGGTAACTCGCCTAAGGGTTAACAGCGACATAACAATAGAGGAAATGGCTAGAACTATTAGCCGCCTTTTAAATAATATAGTACTAGGACCAGATGGGATACTAAATAAGGCCTTAAAGACCTGTAGACCACTTATAGCACCTTAGCTTATAGATATAGCTAAAGTATGCTTTGCTATAGACTATTATCCGCAACTTAGAAAATCTATAATAATGTTTATTCTATAAAAAGAAGGTAAAGCAGACTACTTAATTCCAGGAAGCTACTGCCCTATTGCCCTAGAAAACACCCTTAGTAAGATATTAGAAAGGGTAATAGCGGACTATATAGCAGATATGGCTAAGGAACACGCCCTATTACCACAAAGTTAAATAGGGGCAAGAAAGAACCGCTTAATACTATTAGCACTTACGTTACTTACTACCACCATTAAATCTACATGGGTGATGTAAAGGGACTTTATAGTATTAATACTTAGCCTAGATATTAGTAGTGCCTATAACAATATACCACATAAGCGCCTCCTATATATACTTAGGGCAAAGGGCTTCCTAGAATGGATTATATAATTTGTTTAAGGGTTTATAGGCCAGAAAGAAACATTGCTAGTCTTTAGCGGATACTAGAGCCCCCCTATTGCAGTTGCAATAGAAATACTATAAGGATTACCCCTCTCGCCTATACTCTTCCTTTTCTTTATAAGTAACCTACTTAACTCCTTTAAGGAAGGGGCGACCTAAGGGATAGGCTTTATTAATAATATAAACCTAATTATATATGGGCCAATAGCTGCAGAGAACTGTAGAACACTAGAGAAAGCCTATAATACCTATATAGAATGGGCAAGATAATATAGAGTCTAATTCTTACCAGAGAAATACTAGCTAATCCATTTTATAAGAAAATGTAACTAACCTGTAGATCTCTAGTATATAATCTATATTTAAGGCTTTAGGGGCCAACTAGTTTAAGGCCTAAGGGTATTAGGAGTATAGGTAGACAGTAATCTCTGGTGGAGCGCATATACGTTATAAGCGGCCCGTAAGGGCTAAGCGTAGTATATTATAATATCCAGAATCGTCAATTCTATATAGGGTCTATGCTTCTAGAGGTTACGCCTACTATATATAGCAGTTGTCCAGCTAACCATAATATATAGATCTAGTATTTGGGCTATAGGAGAAACTAAGAAAGGCCCCCCTAAATTACTCCTTAAACTACTCTAAAAGGTCTAAACAGCTTGCCTCTAGAGTATAATAGATGGGTACAAGTAAACGGCCATAGTACTACTTAAAAAGGAAGCTAACATCCCCCCCCTATAATTATATATTAAAGCCGCTGTAATGTAAAGGGTATAAAAGGAGCGTAACTTTAGTGTTATAAAGTATATTAAGTTACGCCTAAATAAACTATAGAGGGACCCTAAGATTCCCTATAAGAGAGCTAACTAGCAACCCTAAAGTAGGGAAGATATATTAGAGAAACAGGTAGAAAAAGCAGAAGAAGAATAGTGCTGTGTTAGGGCCTAGGCCTATATAGAGGAGAAAGGGAGACGTATAGGAGACTAGTAAAGATAATAGCAAGAGAGAGAAAGGAGCTAAAGTAGAGTATAAAAGAGTACTGGGAAACTATCTACCGTAATATAATACTGGTTGGACTAACACTGGAGAGGTATATAGGAGTTAAAGATACAGAGGCTATCTTAGACAAGAGGAACCTAGGCCGTAGTATAGTTAACGCTATAGGGGGTAAATACCTAAGGGCTCTAAGAAGGTCTAATAAAGGCAGAAAATATAATGGTAATACTCCTAAGAATAGGAATAATAGGACTAAAAGATTGGCTCTATTAGGTAGGTGTCCTAGTAGGTAGCCCAAGATGTAAATATAGCTGGCTAAGACAAATACCAAAACACATAATACTATTATGCCCCTTACGTACTAATCAAGAAGCGGTGCTCTTAGTAGCTAGCACAGAGAACTATAATATACTACTCTTAATATAAAAAGGTCTTAAGGCGGTTACCCAGTGGCTTATTAGCTAAAATGTACTAGACCAGTTCCAGGTTATAAAGGAAATAGTAATAAAAGGAAAATGGGTGAGCACTAGGCGCCCCCTAATAACTCTATAGTGGTAAAGTTAAGTTCGCGATACTAGCGCGTCCTTAGGCTTGTTACAGCAGTAGTAGTTCCTAAAGAGATTAAAAAGTAAGGTAGTAGAGCACTATAGGTAACTTATAGGCACCCCGTAGGCGCTATATAGGCGAGTCCTAAAAGGCGGGGAGATGGATCACGGGGTTTTCTTATATAGAGTTTTCTCCCCATATGTATATAAGGAGTAGTCCGCGTAGGTCCAGTAGGGATCCGAATTGGACGTTAAGCAATGAATTATTATTATTATTTTAGCTATCTATATTTAAGTATAACTTTATATTACTTTAAGGGTATTATAAATAGGGAGATATATTTAAGGTATTTACCTATTTATATTTTTACTAGGGCGTAGTGTATTATTTTGCTATATATTAAGGGTTTGCTATTAAAGCCTTATAGGCCTTAGGGCTTATTAAGTTTCTTTAAATTTAGGCGTTAAGTTTTTATATAGTTTGTATTAATAAAGCCTATACTAGTAGCTCCGCTATCTATAAGGATTTATACTTCCTTCTATTTTTTAAGTATTTAAATTTCGCTAAGTATATTAAGGGAATTATATTATATATCAGTGCTAGAAGAGCCTAGACACTTATACTCTTCCACTTTTTATTCTAAGGCGCAACTTAGCCTTAGAATAATTTATTTTCTAAATTAATTAAAGGTAAAATGCTTTATGGCGTCTAGGTATAATTTAAGAAATAAGTATAACTTAAAGAACGGGTATAATTTAAGAATTAGGTATAGCTTAAGAATTAAAAGGAACTATAGCGGACTTTTTTTAAAAGGGTAAGTTTGGCAATGCTTTTAAATATATCCTTTTTTATCACATCTAAAGCATTCTCTATTTATAGCTTAAGTTCTTTATTTATTAGTTCCTAAGAGTATATAGAATTAAGCGGTATTAAGGTCCATAGGGTTATATATAGGGCTTTTAGGTTTTAGAGATAGATTGCGCTTTAGGGTATATATAGGTTTTATAGAGTTTTAAATATAAGATATAGTTAGCTTTAGAGAATAAGTCTATTTATTATATTAAAGGTCCTTATTAATTTGTTAATATATTATAACAAATTTAGATAGGTCTTTTAGTAGTTCTTTACCTACTAACTAAGCTCTAATCTTATCTAAAATAGCTTATTAAAAAGCAGCAACTTTAGCAGCTTTATTCTAATCTAGCTTACTAATAAAACCTAAAAATTCTAAAAAGAAGCTAGTAAAGTCTTAATTCTATTATTATAAGTTTTTAAGTTTGGTAATAGCTACATATTTACGGCTAGCTTTATTATATATTTATTCTAGTAAAGAGATAAAGGTTTTAAAATTAGTAAAAGTGCTATTACGGAAGAATAGATCTATAGTTTATATAGCATCCTTACTTAAATAAGATATTCTATAGCTAACCTTACTAGCCTTAGTAGGGTATTAATTATAGTTTATTAAGAGTTTAAGATAAAGCTTAGTTATAAAGGGATATAAGTTATTTTAGTTTCTATTAAATATTAAAGGATTAGAGAGCTTCTTAAATTTTATAGTAGGTATTAGGTTTACTATAAAAGTAGGTTAAGCTACTATTATTAGTTTAGTATTTGCATTTAACAGGTTAGGTTTAGGTACTATTATTTTAATCTTATTTATAGGTATTACTATTAGGGTCTATAATATAAATACCTTAATATTATAGAGTTCTTTATAGAGTACTTCTATTAATTACTAGTACTAGGCTTCTAGTATAGCCTACTATTAAGCTAAGGCGTCTATAAAGGCTTATTATATTATAGTTAACTATTCCCTAACTAGGGTTATAATATTTATAGTTATTAAAAGGGATTTAGGTTTATTTGCTATTTTAATAATAGTTATTTTAATATAATATAATATAAGGGCGTAAAGAGGCTTTAGGGGAGATTTAAAGAAACAATATAAATTTTATTTAAATCTATAGGTATATAGCTCTTATAGAGTATAAAATATTATATAAAAAGAGAAAGGAATATAGGAAACTTATAACTAAATATTTAGGGTTTTAGTAGTAGATATATAGGCATAAGCCTATACGGATTTGAATAAGTTTTAACCAAATTCTATTACATTAGTAGAATTTAGTACTGTCTGAATAAGGTTCTGTAATATAGTAGACACAGTTGCTTGTAACTAATTGGGTTGACCACGTGAGCTAAGCGAGCTCAGGAGATCCATCAAATTCCACCTATAGAAGTAGAAGAAAAGAACGAATTGATTGAAACCAAAACCCCCCCCCCCCACCGTGATTCCAACACTGATCAGTGCCGCACAGATCAGCAAGGTATAACGAAGAGAGGCACTGTCTGATTCTCTAGACCTCTTGTCGAAGGCTAAGAATTAAGGTAT
>Ga0307507_10002212_pt1 | contig 41580 bp, 16 predicted proteins | sample 7_EM_MG_FD_207223 | JGI IMG/M metagenome (GOLD analysis project Ga0307507, IMG submission 207223) | Populus trichocarpa ectomycorrhiza microbial communities from riparian zone in the Pacific Northwest, United States - 7_EM | ecosystem: Host-associated > Plants > Roots > Unclassified | place... | reverse complement strand
ATTATAAAATTTCGGAATTTATTATTAAGCTATTGTTAAGATATTAAGGTGCAGTTTTTCCATTTTTTGGTAGGTTTTTGGGGTGGCCGGTTTGGTGGTGTGGCCGGTTAGGTGGTGGAACACGTTAGTCCTTATTCGTTTCTTAAAATCTTAGTTTCCTACTAACGTTCTTATTCATTCCCTAAACTTACAGTTCTTAAACTTGCGTCCTATACTCATTTATTTATTACTAAACTAAGTTGCTACCCTTTCCCATCAGTTTTTATTTATTATGGGTTCTTAAGCTGTCCTCGTTACGTCCTACAAGTTTAGAGCCTTTCTTATCTCTTCTTAAGAATCTTAGACCTATGGCCTTTTACCTTTTATAAGTGGTAAGCTAGCACTAGCAGTTATCTACTTGCTTAATTGTCTTTAGATATTACTCCTTCCGTCTTATAAAGTAATAGATATTGTATTTAATGGCGTTATAATACCCGTTACTAATCCGCGTTCTATAGTAATTTTAGTCTCTGCTTCTATTGCGTTATTAAGGTTTAAGTGCTCCCAGTTAGCCTCTTTTTCTTCCTTATTACTATTAATTAATAAGTACTCTAACTCTATTGTTATTATTACTAATCTTTATCTATATGTTACTGTAATATCTTAATCCAGCTTATAGAGTTAATTTTATTCTTTATCTAACTCTCTAGTTCCTTTAAGTCCTTTTAACTCTGGCTCTTACAGCTAATAGCTTACGCTATACTTAGCGTCCTTATAAATTTAGTATATGTTGTTGTAATAAAATATAAAGTGTTTAATTAAACACTCCTTAGTCCTACGCAATATCCCTATATCCGCGTTATTATACTCTAATAACCTAGTGCCCTTTACTACATGGTTACTCTGACTACCTCTATAGTCTCTAGTAAAATAACCCTATTTTCCATAATTTATGCAAGCTCTATCTTTAAACCATTTTTCTTATTATGGAGTCCGCCTAAACATCTTCTGCTGCTAAGATCCCTAGTTTAGCCTTTGCTTTTTAGTCCTATAATTACTTAATCCTTAACCTCTAGGTTTCCATAGTTTCTTTATCCATCTTCTAGATTCTTTAGTACCGCTTAGGTTTATTAGCTCTGCGCCATTCCATAGTTTTTAACTCTATGTCTGTTAATGCGTATTCTGCACCTTATATAACTATAAAACTCTATTTTACCCTTTTTTAGCTTATTCCCTTTAATAGATCCTATTATTAATCTTTATTAATTAATCTATTAAGTCTCTTAGACTTTCCACATCTTCCATTAAAATAATTATATCCTAGACTTTAGCCTTAAGTCCTTATTTATACTGTGCCATAAGCGCCTTATTATTCCACTTAACCTATATTATAAGTGTCTAAAACTATATTATATACTCTATTACTAAAGAACGTTATACTAAGTTTTAAAGCTTTTGTTCCGCTATAGTTAATACTTTTAGGTCTTTAAACATCTATATTAGTCTTTCTATAAACCCATTCCAACTAGTAAATATAAATTATATATCTTAGTTAGTAGTTGTTATACTACTAACTTATATCTCTATAAGGTAAGGTTTAAACTATTCTAGTACTCTTCCTATTAAGAACAATCCTGCGTACACTACCTAATCTATAGGTGTTGCTAGTTTCACTTCTTCCTATATTACCTTAAAGTGCATTTATATAAGGAACCCCTTAAATTTTAACCTTTCCCCTAAGAATTGTTTAATTAACGGTAACTTAACCTTTACTGCTCTAATTCCATTAATGCGTTCCTTAAGTATCCTATTATTATTTAATAAGTAATTAACCATTTCCTATAACTAACCTCTTGTAACTACTTGTAAGTCTATATTTGCTATACTAGTGTCTCCTAATCTTAAGGTAGTTGCAGTTATCAACTATATTATAACTGGTGCTTTAGGTGGCATATTAATAATAATTATTCATTGCTTAACGTCCGATTCGGATCCCTATTGGGCCCATGCGGACTACTCCTTATTTACATGTGGGGAGAAAACTCTATTTGAGAAAATAAGAAAACCCCGTAATCCATCTCCCCGCCTTTTAGGACTTGTATATAGGGCGCCTACAAGTCACCTATAGTGCTCTACTACCTTACTTTATGACCTCCTTGGGAACCACTGCTGCCGTAACAAGCCTACGGACGTGCTAGTATCGCAAACTTAACTCTACTACTGTAGAGTTATTAAGGGGCGCCTAGTACTCGCCCCTTTACCTTTTATTACCATTTCCTTTGCAACCCGGAACTGGTCTAGTATATTTTAGCTAATAAGCCACTGGGTAACCGCCTTGAGACCTTTTTATATTAAGAGTAGTGTATTATAGTTCTCTATGCTAGCTACTAAGAGTATTGCTTCTTGGTTGGTGCGTAGGGGGTATAGTAGTATTATATATTTTGGTGTCTGTCTTGGCCAGCTATATTCGCATCTTAGGTTACCTACTAGGACACCTACCTAGTAGAGCCAATCTTTTAGTCCTATTATTCCTGTTCTTAAGAGTGTTGCTATTATATTTTCCGCCTTTGTTAGGCCTTCTTGGAGCCCTTAGGTGTTTACCCCCTATAGCGTTAACTATGCTATAGCTTAGGTTCCTCTTGCCTAAGATAGCTTCTATACCTTTAACTCCCATGCGCCTCTCCAGTGTTGGTCCAACTAGTATTATGTTACAGTAGATAGTTTTCCAGTGCTCTTTTATGCTTTACTTTGGCTCCTTTTTCTCTCTTACTGTTGTCTTTGCTGATCTCTTACGCGTCTCCCTTCCTTTTCTATGTGGGCCTGGGCCCTAATACGGCACTATTCTTCTTCTGCTTTCTTTACCTGTTTCTCTAATATATCTTCCCTACTTTGGGGTTGTTGGTTTGTTCTCCTATGGGGCACCCTAGGGTCACTCCATAGTTTGTTTAGGCGTGTCTTAATATACTTTATAACATTAGAGTTACGCTCCCTTTGCACCCTTTGCATTGCAGCGGCTTCAATATATAATTGTAGGGGGGGGATATTAGCTTCCTTCTCAAGCAGTGCTGTGGCCGTTCGCTTATACCCGCCTGTTATGCTCCGGTAGGTAGTTATATATTAGCTAGTAATACAGTAGAGTTTAACATACCTGCTTATCTAGGCCTCTACCCCAGTTTTCTAGTGCTTTGGTCCCAATCTATAAGCAATTGGCTGCTACTACCAATTGCGGGGAGTTTCACCAGTTCTTTTGGATATCTTATAATGGTATTACCCGAGTGCCAGTCTACCCCCTAGTAGTCTATATAAGAGTTTCCTCCTAGAGTTGGTACGCTTTTGTACGGCTTGGGAGCCTTCTATAGCCTCTAGTTTTACGCCTTTCTTTATTGTTTCCGCCGGCGTGGGCATAAGCTGCCATTTCTAGGGGTCGTAACTCCCATCTTCGCGCCTACTGACGTAATCCTATGGGGGCGTCATAGCTGCATCCTGTAATATAGTTGGGTATACCTTCTACGGACAAGGCCAAGCCACTGCCTCTCCTACCTAAGTAACTCCTGTTTGCTCCTTAAGCATATCTCACCGGCGAGCCGCCCTAGAGGCAAACGGTTCCGTCTGTTAACATACTGATACGCGCATCCGTTCTCTCGAGCTATGTAGTAGTCTCTCTGGCTAGGGTGTGATCCTGCCTGCCTACTAGGTGCACCAAAGGTCAGAGCCTAGTTAAGGGGTGAGGTCCTTGGAGCCAGCAGTGGCTACTACGTACTACGCCCCGCGGGAAGCTAGTAGCAATATAGGGATTAGGTGGCATATTATTTGACTTCTCTTATATTTTAGTACTATAACCTTAGTAGTAAATATATAACAAAACCTTATAGCAAGAACTACGGTGGGTCCTGTTATTGGGCTGGGTATATAGGTACAAATAATAAGTTAATAATATAATAATAACTAGTGGAGTAGTTGCCTAATAGACTAACTCTAATTATATTCTAAGATTTACTACAAGGAAAGAACTATCTATAGTAGGGACTGAGGTCCTTTAAATACACAACTGTACTCCTAAGAAATCCTCTCTTATACGTAAGGTACGTATTATCTATCTTAAACATAACGTCCTCCTTGTTTAATATAGTTAACGCGTTTAACACCACGTGACCTTAGTTACCATTCTTTGTTATATAGTTCTACCGGTTCTATCCTGGACCATACCTATATTAACCAACTAGCTTCCGCCAACTCCTCTCCAAGTAGTCGTAATATTGTACTTAAGCTGTCCGTAATATTAGACCCTTAAAGAGAAATCTACCTAAGTGCTTTATAATTAGCTGCTAAAGCTAGCGTAAGCACTAACGCCTATAGTATATATTAAGCTATAGCGTTAGTTACTAATTAGCTTAGGAGTTTATAGGAGGTAAGGTAGATTTTCTTCTAAGGGTCTAAGTTAACTAAGATAACTTAATACCTAAAAGGGCTTAGGATATCTACCTTATGGGCCAAATAAGGCCCTTTTCCATACAAATTCTCTACTAGTTATACCGATATTGGTAGTAAGTGCTTAACGATATTGTTAAAAGTTAGATTGTTGTAATATTATATTAAAAAAGGCTTAATTAAGGGGTATATATTGTAATGTAGAGGATATCGTTATATACCCTATATCGTATTGAGGTTTAACTGTACTATACATTTTATAGTTTATATAAAATATCTTACCACGAATGGGTATACTTCCCTATATATATTTAAGGAGTGGATTAGAGACTAAAAAAGAAACAGGTCTATATCTTTATAGATAGCTAAGTGGCTATTAAAAGAATATAATTTAATTCTCTTCCTAGAGGGCAAGAACTAGTCTTTAAAATTACGTAAAGCTATTTCTATCTATAGCTAGTTATAAAAAGTCTGGCTCGCCTAGTCAATGCGTAACCCTATAACGCGAACGTGTGTATCCTACTACTAACTTCTACTTGCAACAATGCAACAATGCAGCGCTCGTTTGGCCAGGAAATTAGTAGAAATTGTGGCCGAGGTGAAGAACTATCGTCTGCCACGCAATTGGCTATTATTTTGCAGCATAAGGCTGGTGTTTTAAGGCAAGAGTTAGCAACTAAATTTAGCTGTTCACCAAGCTGCATCTACCGCATAATTAAGAGATGGAAACAATATAAAACTTTTAAATCTTTACCTCAATTTGGCAGGCCTAAGAAACTTAATTATTGTAAAAAACGAGCTGCAGTTTAAGCTGTATAAAGGGCGCCTAAAATTCTGTACCGTACACTTATAGAGCAAGCTGGCCTTACCTATATCTATTGCAATACAATCTATAAAACACTTAAAGAGAAGGGACTTATAAGGCACCATTATAAAAAAAGGCCTAAATTAAATGCAGGATATGCTGCTTTAAGGCTTAAATTTGCAAAAGAGTACTGTAAATTTAATTGGCGGCAGTATACTGTTAAGTCCTTTAATAAGTGCTTAGTTAAATAAGGCTGCGGTAAAGATATAAAGTAGTATTTCTATTTTCCGGATAAAAAGTAGAATAAAGAGATAATTTAAGAGAAGGAAAAGTTAAAAGGCCTTAAATAAATGGTGTGGGATTGCTTCTAGGTGACTCTAAATAGTAGAGTCAGCAGAAGTCCTCTTATTATTATAAAATAAGATTCTAATGTAAAACGGAATAGATATACCTCCTCCTTATATATAGAGACACTGGAACAGGGTCTACTTTCTTATTATAGACCTAGACAAATATTTTAGTAAGATAATACACTAATACACAACACCAATTATATAAAAGAATGGCTAGAGAAGCATAGCGTGTAGACAATTAAATAGCTACCTTACTTATCAGATCTCAACCCAATTAAGCACCTTTAGTGGGCTCTTAAACGGATGGTATATAAACTATATCCAGAACTGGCCATAATAGGTAAATTAGAAGCTGATTTGGAACATCTACAGAAGGCCTTAAAGAAGGCGTGGAGGAAGCTACCTGATAGCCTCCTTTGGAGCCTTATTTAGTCTATACCACAGAGACTTAAAGCTATAAGGAAGGCAAAGGGCTGGCAGACTAAATATTAATTTATTTAGACTATTCTATGCATAAAAACATTATACTTTTAGTATTGGAGATTTCTACAAATAATTGAAAAACTTTGTATTGATAGGGAAATTGGCGCATTGACCAGGCGAGCCAGACTTTTTATAACTAGCTGTAGCTAGTAAAAATATCTCTATTAACTTCTATTGGGTACCCAGCTACCTAAAAATCTATAGAAATGAGATAGTAGATAAGCTAGCTAAAAATAGCCTCTTTAGAAGAAAAATGCGATCTTCTTATACCTCTTTAGCCTATTTAAGGAGACTAGCAAGAGAAACGATACTAAAATAGTGGAAAAACAATTGGCAACAAAATAAAAGGAAAGAAAAACACTATACTAGAATCTATAAGGGAAAATACTCCTTTTCTCTTAAAGCCCCTAAGGATAAATATCCTAAAAGAATACCATTAGCCTTCTTTTAGCTAAAGCTAGGAAAAGAGTACTTTAAATCCTTCTCTAAGCAAATAGGGAAGGACGAAGAAGGCAGATACTTTAGAGAATATAGTGCCCTACAAACTCCTAAGCACTTACTATTAGATTATAGCCTATACAGAAAAGAGAGAAAAGAAATGCAAAGGCAATTAGGCTCTACTCTATCTTTAAAAAGGCTATTTTATATAAAGAAGAGGAGAGAGGCGCTTTTTCTATTTCTAAATAGAACAGAAATAGCTACTAGAAAGTGGCTAATAAAGTAGGATCTCTAGAAGGTCCTAGTAGATAAATAGTAGAGAGCAAAAGAATAAAAATAAATTATATATAGGACAGGGATAGGCGTTAGGATTTTGTGTGGTTTCTACTATTTTCTATTATTTTCTACTGTTTTTTTACTATTTAATAGTTACTATAATCTAGTTTCTACTAAAGAGCTATAAATCTCTAGATTAGAGATTTATAAACTACTAGAATATAGTTACTAGTATATATTAAGCTGCCTAGAAAGGATTTATGCATATAGGACTATAGCGCCATAGCCTAGAGGCTGCATGCGCAGTACTATACGTAGTATAATTGTCACGAAGTGCATATAGAGCGGTTCATTAATGAAATGGGTTAATTAATTAATGATAACTTGGGGCCCCTAAGCTAAGATAAAGAGATTTATAATGCACATGTTTTATATACGTAACTTATGCACGTAACCCACGCCTTTAGAGAATATAGATTATCCCTTAGCTTTAAGCTCTTTAAGGTTAAAGCTAACCACCTTCTTGTATCCATTAATAAGTTAATTAAACCATAATCTTATCTAAATCCTTTTGTCTTGCCCTGTCGTTCTACTTAGGTAGCTAGATCCTTATTATATACTACCTTTATAAGCACCCTTTTTATATATATACCTACGGCTTTAAATCCCTTAGGCCTTTTGCACTTAAATAGGTACTAATAGTTAGGAAAGGTATATCCCCTTATATTGTATGCCAGGCATTAGGTTCTTTGACTTCTTAAAAGACGTCTCTTTAGTTAAATTTGTCCCTGCCCTTTTTTAGCTATAAGATAAGCTATTCCCTCTTCCCTTTTAGACTTTAGCAGTAATAGAGATATCCTCTTTAGACTCTCCTGCAAAGTCTATATTAAATGCACTCCCTCTAATAGTTGAGGATAGTATAACTTTTAAGAGGGTTTTAAATGCTTCTTATAGCTCCATTACTACTTTACGGTATTCTAATAAGTAAGCCTTTTTAGTATTATCTACCTGTTTGGTATATAGAATAAAATAGGTTTCGCTTATAGGTCAAACTATATTTATAAGGTCCATTAGCTAGATCCCATTAGTTATCTATAGAAGTTTGTGCTTCTCTGCTATTTTTATTATATATTCCCATTAGTTAAGCCACTAGGTAATTTTTGCCTGCTTAAGTCCCTTAAGCGATTCTATATATTATAGCTATATCTTCCTTATTATAAAGGTCTTTATAGGCTTAGTATCTTCTTTTAACTAAATTAGCTATTCTTTAACTGTAAAGGAAGGGTTAAGTAGTAGCTTCTTCTAAATTAATACTATGGATATAATCTAGGTGCGGATCTGTTAAAGATAATCTTCCTATCTTAAGAAATACTTTATATCCTAGTTATAGTATCGTCTGCTATTCTTATACGCTTTCTATTAATTTATCGAGAGCTATGTATATAAGGTTGCATTCTTATTAAAATCTATAACTTCTAGATAGGCTAGTTCTTATAGTAGAGCTTATTAAGGTACTGTATTGTCTGGGTTAACGTGGGCCTAAATTCACTAATCCATAAGGGCTCGGAGTTGCTATAGCCATTATTCCCAGTCTTCTGGCTTATTAAGGATGATCGTCGTTAAGGAACTTGTTGGGAGAGTCATTTAACTAATAGGCAAAGGATGAATTAATATGGTATTTTGTTGTCAGGATCGTCCTTGTCGTCAGGATCGTCCTTTAACGATTGGGGTGGAATCTCGTGGAATCTCGTGGAATCTCGTGGAATCTGGTGGACTCTCGTGTTAGAATCGTCCTGTGACAATTGAGGTAGGATTTCTGTTATAGTCTGCGTCCTAAGACGATGAGGACGATGAGGTAGAATTTCTTCAAATGAGAGTAATAGCTGAATAGCTTCTTGAGTTGGCGGACTGGGCTTATAACTGTCACGAAGTGCATATAGAGCAGTTCATTGATGAAATGGGTTGATTGATTGATGATGACTTGGGGCCCCTGAGCTAAGATGAAGAGATTTACAATGCACGTGTTCCGTGCACGTGACTCGTGCACGTGACCTACGCCTTTAGAGAATATAGATTATCTAACAATAATATAATAGACATTAAAAAAAAAAAAAGGAGCTCCTACCCGTGGCGTTTTGATTTTCATAAACTTAACCAATACTACTTTGCTAGCTAAGTGGCTGCTAGCACGGTGTATAGCCTAGTAAGGAACCCAGAAAACAACTTTAAACTTTAAACCGTAATAATTATACCACAACCATGACTTCTAATTCTCTTAAAGATGAGGCTAAAGTCTAAAAGGCCTTTGCTGCCTATATAGCCCATAAGTTTCCTTCTATTGCTGCTGCTACGCGCCATTTTAATACTAAATATAACCGCGTTAAGAATTGCGTTAATGGACTCCCTATATAGCCTGGACTACCAGCTTATAACCTACTACTTACTTTATATAAGGAGGAGGGCCTTCTAATATAGCTATATTGCTATAACGCGCTTAGAACACGTACAACAGTCTAGGAGCTTAAGTGGGAGTGTAATTGCATACTTAAATCGTATTATACCGGCCTAGAAGAACCACTACTTTATAGCAGCCATTAGACCAACAGATTTCTTAAGCGCCACCCTAAATTTAGCCTATATGCTAAGAATCCTAAAGAGCTAGAAAGATAGGCGGTAGAAGACCTAATAGCGCTATCGCGCTAGTATAAGGACTATAATCGCGTAATAGGGCTTTATAATATTATAGTGGGAGAGATATATAATTATAATAAAACAGGTGTATGCCTAGGCGTAGGCAAGAAGGAGAAGGTAATTATAGCTTTAAAGGCCTTTTAAATTACTGCTGTAAAGAATACTAGCCGTAAATTAGCTATAGTCGTAGAGGTAATTTCTAGTAATAGAGTTATAGGGCCTCCACTTATTATCCTAGTAGGTAAAACTATATAGAAGTGCTAGTGTATATAAACAGATAAGCTATTAGGCAATTACTTGCTAGCAGTAAGTAATACTGCATACATTAACGATTAGCTACTGTTAAAGTGGGCTATTTACTTTAAAGAGTGGTCTAAGAAGCGCTAAATTAGTAAAAATTAACTCCTTATCCTAGATAGCCACACCAGCCATTTTACTAGGCAATTTATATAGTTCTGCGACAACCATCTAATTATCTTATTTACTATAATTCTGTATATAACATATATCTATTAGCCTCTTAATGTTATAATTTTTTTTTTGCTATATAAGTACTAGTACGGGCAAGCTATAGCTAGGGCCTTTTAAAATGGCTGTATAGATTTTAACAAGATGGAATTTCTATAAGCTCTATATAAAGTTCGCCTTAATATATTTAAGAGAAGCATAGTCCTAAGCGCCTAGGCAAAATTAGGGCTAATACCTTTTAATCCTGCTATTGTACTTAGCCAAATTTAAATACCATTACTATAGGCAATAACACCTATAGATATAGGTTCTCTAGATAATCACCTTCTAGAGATACCAGCTTATGCGCGTATACTTATAGTACTAGCTAATCTACTAGATTAGAAGGAGGACGAGGATACGTGGTATATTCTATATGAAAAGTTTATACGTAATAGCCTAGCAATTGCGGTTATAGCTAAGGCTATACATAGAGACTTATTACGCACTATTACAGTAGCGTAGAAGCGTAAGGATATGCAGAAGGATGCTCGGCAGTCGCTTCAAACTGGAGGTATACTTTATGTACAAGATGGGCGCAATGCTGTAGAGAATTCTAAACTCTTAGCGTTGCAGGATGCACAAGAGAAGCTAAAGAAGCTTGAGAAAAAGGCTGCCAATAAGGTAATTAAGGCCCAAAAGCGCAAAGAAATAGATGCGCGTAAGGTTATAAGGGCCTACAATAAAGCCAACGGAATTGTAGTATGGCGAGGGCCTCATGAAAAGAAGTAGTGAATATATCGTGATTTTCTGGGTTCCTTGCTGGGCTGTGCACCGTGCTGGCAGCCACTTAGCTGGCGAAGTGGTGTTGGTTAAGTTTACGAAAATCAAAACGCCACGGGTAGACCCAATGGAAAATAGGTCTACCACATCGAGGGATTATACCATTTTTCACAATTTCTATCGAAGCCGATCCTCCCGAGCTAACTCATCATCGTCCAACCCTTCGTTCACGTTTCTCAGATATTTATCGAACTTGCTCGACACGTTTATGACGTGGCGTAATGAGACAAAATCTAGCGGTTTGCCTTTGTACATAGCGAGCTGCCGGGCAGTGGTAACAGCATTCCGAATTTCCCTACCATTCATGTCGAACTTGGAAAGATCATTCCGATGACTCCACAAGTTATCGATGTCAATGCCGTCTGTCTCGAACGATTTCAGGCGAGTGATGAAGTTCTCCCAGACTCTTTTTCTAGACGATTGAGTTAACTTTTCGTAGTGTAGTGCAAGCTGTATGCGAGACTTGAAGGCTTCGTCGAAGGTACCAACACGATTACTCGTAAGGATAAGGATGCCTAAGGCAGGTTTAAAATTTTTTACACATAGTGCGAATGTCGAAAGAGTGTGTACCATCGTAATATTCCAGAACGCGTAGGAAGACTGCCAGAAAATGATCAGTATTTAAGTATCCTACATGTCGATTACGGAACGCACCTGATACTAGAGCATTCCGTTGTAAGTCTTGTAAAGACCTCTCTTGCAGAAAGACTTCCGCTTCATCCAAGAGCACGACTGTAAGATATCAACCATGACCTTGGAGGCTTGACGGGTCAACGTACCACAATCCCACATTTTCCCAAGCTGAAGAGCATTTTTGAGGTACTTTTCGACATTTTCTGGTGTTGTCCCTATATCACCACACGTGACACGGTACAGTGGCTTTTTAGCATACTCTGCAACACTATCGAAGAAGTCAGTCGCGAGTCCAGGTCGATTTTAACAGTTCTGCACTCCTCAGAAACTACACCTTTCGGCTGTTAACGTTTTGCCCGTCCCTGGTCCTCTGTGAATGGTCAGCAAACATCAAAATCATTGCAATCATTTGCGATTGGAAGTTCGGGAAATCCTTTTACCCATGAAAAAGTATAACCAGCCCACTTCCCTTGCCACCTATGAGATCAGTACTTTTCGAAGGATCAATTTTGTTGGTTACAAGTGCCATGATTAACTCCTTGGTCTCATCGTCAATTACTAATGATTCGAAAGCATCTTGGTCCCAGCACACAGGACTCATATTTTCAATTAACAGAAGTCCTGCCATTGAATGGTCAGTAGATATTCTCGCTTCAAGGCTGACCAAGAATCGGAAGAATATACGCCATCTTTTGTCCTGCATATTGAAGCCCATCACACAATATGGTAGCAGAAGAGTGAAATCTTCACCAGGGGGCTCTTCGTTTCCCATGACTTCAGGACCAAGCTCATCTTTGAGTTGCAATTTCGAAATGGATGCTTCAGGCTGGGATCTTTTGAAAGCCATAGTGTCAATCATGAACCGCGTGTCGCGCTATTGTTTCACGGCTTCTATTAATAAGAACTACATCCCGCTGTAGGATTACACTTACAAACTTTTCAACCTTCCCAAAGTCCCATCCATTGTATGAGACAAATTGAGTATAACGGCAGTCCCAAAACTTTCTCCCTCTACTGGCGAACAAATCTTGCGTACCATCTTTCGCGTAGCGAAGCGGATAGGTCAACAAGTCCCGAATGGGAAAAGGCTTGTCGGTATCCGCACAGTGAGATATCGCGTGCGACTTTGTCACACTCTGGAACACGCCGTCATAATCCCATATCATCACGTTAAACGAGAACTTGCTCGTCAAGCTAATCAAGGGATTTGAGCCTCCGTCGCTCTCTTTCGAGGCCCATGTTCGTGTAATATCCGGCCACGTTACTTGCTTAACGCCGCGACAATAAGGGAGATCCGTGCCCTTGTTACTTATGATCAACACCTCGGTTGGCACCTATATACGTCAGGCATGAACAGCCATAATATGCGAGAAACTTGGGAATGGAGATGTCTGAAGACTGAGGTTACTGACAAAGAGGTATTCCAGGTATTCTCTCGAGATAACCTTCTTAGAAAGCTGTTTTTCGAGTACGTCAAACTCATTCCCTTTATCCGAGATCATATATTCCATAAACAGCGCAAGATGCTCTCCATGAACTTGGTTTATACCTTCTAATGTTGAAATGAAACTTGCTTTCTCGTGGAAGAACCATATATGAGGATTCCTAGCCTGTCCATTGAATTTGAACTCTGGAAAGAGCTTCCCCCGAGTGGATGATTCTTTTACAATATCGAGAACTTCGCACAGATCTTCATGGAGTATTTGCAGCATTTCAAAGGAAGGAACAGGCTGCTCCTCGGGCTTCAGCAGTTTTGATCTAGAATCGCAACAGTTGTACTCTTTGATGATGATGAATGACAGTCCCCGATGTCGCTCAATGAGCAGATCCAGGTTGGAAACCTTATCTCTTCCTCCTAGATGGTATGGCCTCTGCCCGTAGCCAACCATCTGAGGTCGGTCGAGAAAAATAGCCCCAGGTCCATCTACGCGGCACCAAGTCCTGTGGAGAACTTGATAGGAGGCTTTCACCGGTTCTTCTTGCAGTGGCTCCTCCACTGGAGCGACGAGAGGCTTCAGCACCTCACCCACACGGTTAAGACAGTCCAGTAATGCGCTATCGGCAGTCTCCGGCCCTGCTCCAACTAATTCGCATAATCGATTTCTCCAATCGACTTTGTCGCAAGAAACCTCGTCCCCAAAGTCTGAGATGGGTTTCTTACTCCCGAGTTCAATATGAGACGCCTTTACCTGCTTCGCTCTTTTGGATCCCATTTCAACCTCATCGCTAAGGCGCCTTTTCGAGGGCACATTAGCTGTAAAGCTGTCATTAGACGCGCAGCTTGATGGAGAAAAAACGTGTGGCTGGGAATCCGCCGTCTCATTCCCGGAAGGGATTGGTTTTAGAGAGGCCTGCAAAGAGAACATAAGGAACAGCGCCCGACCACTCCAGTATGGTTAACTTACGAAATGTATATAGCCATCTTTCGCGAAGCGGTCATTCTGGTTCTCATCACGTCTGCAGGTCTGGTCGAAAAGGGTTTCTTCTACGCTTCGCGGTGCCCCTCCCCTCTCTTTATGAACAAGAATCTTCTTCACACCGGAACTATGCCCCGTAGACGCAATGCCAGTTTGTGTTCGCTCGTTAATCGCACCGTGCTCAACGGACCAGAGCTGTGAAGGTTTAGGAAAACCTTGTGACTGTGACCAGGCCATAAGCGATCTGCTAACATTCTCAAGGGACATCTAGATTGTGATTCTGGCCTCTGTAATTCGATTATGGGAAAGGTTGCCCTCAGAAGGCTTTACGACACCGCGGAACCTCCAGTTGCGCGCAGTTGTGCCGTTAGGCCGGTAAATTCAAGACCACCTCACGAATTGCAGCACTGGGGCTCCTATAAGGACCTAATTCGGAGGCTGAGAGTTCGCTGGTGTGACAGTTGATTTATTGTCTTGAGTGAACACGGGTTTGGAGCAGGTTAAATACTTAAGCAGTTGAGGTGGAACTAGGAAGGGGGAAACGTCGCATTTTTGCGAACCGCGCATTTGTTTCTGTGACCGGTCGGTGGCTGAGTTTAGTAGGCAACGAATATGTGTAAGAAATCCGTACATTGTAGAACCGTTATCGCTCCACTGCTGTGCGCCCTTTCCACACTTCCGACATGCCTTTTAGAAGGGACTCTGTCTTAAGAGCTCTTCTCCTCAAAAATGAACTCAAGGACGGTGATAGACCACCCGGCAACCTCTGGATGGCTAAATGATCAGCATGAAGGCTCGTAAGACCCACTGTGGTACCCTTGAATCTCAAGGCTGGCTGCTGGTGGCTAACAGCTCATCCTAGGATTTCTGGGCCTGCGAAAGAAGCCTTCAAGGAAGCCGTCGCACTTTTTGACACCAGTTTCACAGAGGACGAACGCAGACGCATATGGCTCTACGAGAAGAACGCCATGGATGCTGTACAAAAAGTCATCGATAACGCCAAAGCTCGATGTGAGGAGGGCAAGCGCTCAAAAGCCCGCAAATGGCTTGCCTTGTTATCTACTAGAGTCTTGTTATACGGGCGAGTCTTGGATGTGCTTGCGCAGCAACATCCTGAGTATGTTTCTCTAGTATGGGGTGCCATAAAGTTTTTCTTCATCGTTGGTCGTCCTCTCCCTCCGATGTCGTCGACTGTGAAGCTTACAATTTCTACGAACAAAGGGAGTTATGAATCATGAGGAACTCATCAAAGAGCTCGCCAAAGCACTTTGCCGGATTGCGGATGCGTTGCCACAGGCTGAGCTGCAAGTATTTCTATATCCAACCAACAATATAAGGCAGCTAGTTGTTACTCTTTACACCCAAATCGTTAAGTTTGTACAACGAGCAGCAACGTGGTACAGCGAGGGTAAGGCAAAGCACTTCGTTACGTCGTTTACCCGTCCATACAATCTCCGCTTCAAGGATCTTGTCGAAGAGATCACCGAAACATCAGGTAAAATTGACAGGCTCGCTCTGAGCATGGCTATGGCTGAGCTTCGAGTAATTCGTATTGAACTTCAAGAAGCTCGCATCGAACAACGCTCTACACATAATGTTACTTTGGAGGTCAGGAAAACTTTGGAAGGTTATACTCCATTCTAGGCGTGGCTGCCATGGTTCAGCTAACCTCAACACATAGAATACCACAAATTGCAATACTTCAGCTTACTCGATACAAGCAGAAGAGTGTGTGAGGTTCAATTTTCACAAATTCTAAGCTTCATTGCAGCGTCTCCGCTACCGGGTCCGGAACTAAGCCGGCAATTCTATACTTCGAGAAGGAATCGGAGGCGTAGGAAAAACGGCAGCAGTGGGAAGATTGCTGCGCTTGGGGACGCAGTGCAGCTGCATGAATGGGCCTTAGACAGATCCTCGTCAATGATTGCCGTCCGCGGCTCTTTTTCCACCAGACACACTGTACGGGATTTCGCAGCCGATGTCATTGACAGCATCAGCGTCACGAACAATCCAGTCGTTTGGGCACTGAATTCTGGGAACAATACTACCATCGACTATACGCCAATAGACGTGTTGAAGCAGATTGTCTCTCAAGCCCTACAGCAAAACCACACCTTACTGAATGAGCGCTCTGCTGCTCTGAACGCAGCTCGCTTCCAGAGTGCAGTAACGGAAAACGAGTGGTTCAGCTTGGTCGGCTCTGCGCTCGAGGGATTACAGACGGTTTACATCGTTATTGACCTGGAGGTTATCGCCCATGCCATCAGTACCGATACGTCATGGTCTGAGGCATTCCTGCAGCTCTTCGATGAGTTTCGGGCGCGCAATCTCCGAACTAGGGTCAAGGTACTATTTGTGAGCTCTCGAGGGTCTCAGTCTTGCCATCTTTCAAGCTGCGAAAGGCGCAATGTCCTCGGAATCCCGAGACATAGATCGCCGAGGGTGACGAAGCAAACACATTCTAACCAAGGCAGGAAGCGGCGTCAACGACTTTCTAATGTATTTAAAAGAATAGAAGAGTAATTAAGATAACGGCCCGTTTCACTGATTTTTGAAACGAGTGCGGGGCTCATCAGAGAGTCAAAGTACAACATAGCCGCAATATCCCCAAGCCGCAAATCCAGCAAGTGTACTCCTCGTGGATGACTCGAAAGAATACTTCACCTGCGTCCATATCTACCATACGACGTACACTTCTACTTGACCGCATTGCCATCACAGATGTCAGAGATGGCGTTGCATGCCGCATCCCTTGCACTCGCACTGGTTTGTGCAGAAGTAGTGATTGAGAACGAGGTCACCCCCGGGTTCAGCGGTTGAGAAAGCCCAGTCGCACTCGTAGCTAGGGTTTTCGATAGAGTGCCCGCCTGGCCCCACGACGTACGGGCCGGCTGGCCAGGAAGTGGAAAAGAAATGTATTGTCGAGTTGGGAGTAAGGCATTATGACCAGAGGGCTTTAACTATTTCTATGATGTTGCTTTCTTGAGAGGATTTAAATGTAGAGAGTATCTTGGATGGCTTGGGGGTAAAGTTCAATTTTGACTGATGCGACGTTGATTTAATATACGAAAGAGATATTAGGAATTTGTAGTTTATGATTTCGTAGCGCGCTCTTTGCCTATAAATGGCGGAAATGACAGATATGCTCTTTGGGCCGCTCTTGTAATCCCTTAACTAAGATCATGGTCCTCCAAAATGTTAATAACCTAGAAGGTGACTTCTTAGCTGGATGAACAACGTATTCCATTGGATCGCAACTCAGAAAGAAGAAACGAATCTAGAGTGGTATTCGATGCTCGTTATCTCAGTTGACTCATCCGCTTCGCCGAGGAATTTGAGGAGGCAGCCACTCCCCTGCTCCCGCCCCACTTCAGCATGCCACAGCCCCACTGCCACAGGCCTTATTAGCTAATAGAACGCCGCGCTACCCCTATCACCCCTATCACCCCTAAAATTCCTCTGCGAAGCGTCTAAGAGGTTATAGGCGCGCGTTTAGTATAAACTAGGTCCTTTTTCTAATGTATATTAGTTTTAAATAACCCTAGCGGCGTAAATATACTAGCTATAGTCTTAGTACGCAATATATTTAAATTATAATATTTTCTTTTCTTTTCTTATAATAATTATAATTAGCTAACTACTATATTAGGGGGCGAGACATTCCTCTTACAAGTTTATAGGCTAGTATTTCTTTAATTTCCTATTTATTATCGCCATTAATTTAAATTGGTTAGGGCGGTTTATTCTTTTATTTAGGTAATAGGTTGTTTATAGCTTTTTATAGGTTATCTAGTAAGAAGATAGAGTGGACCTTAATTAAATCTGGAAGCTTTACTGTTGGTATGCTTTAACAACGTGCAAAATACATATATCACAATGATATGTACTATGCGGTGTTATAGATAGATGTTGTCTTCCAATACAAAGAAGGGTGAGGAACTTAAGGTTCCTTACCACACTAGTGCCGCGGTAATACGTGACGGCAACTTGCCTCATATAACGGCAACTTGCCATATATGGCGGCAATTTGCCTCCTATTGCAATGCAATATATTCTAGCTACACTAGGAGTACTTTAGAAAATGCGGAGGACTAGTATCCTACAACTGTGCAGTTCGAAAATCCATATATACGCTTCTCTTTCTTTTCTTCCTTCCTTCCTTCCTTCCTTCCTTCCTTATGCCTTTATATTAGTGCTATTGTCAGTAGCACGTTCTACCCATTCTACTGTCTTTAACTTGATTTGGTTTGTGTTAATAAGTCACTTAAGAGCTAATAACGGTTTGCTTTTAGTCATAGCGTCCATAGGGTTACTGTCTCCATTAATCCACTTAACTTTAGCTATTTCGCGTCTTTTATATAACTGACGTAGGCACATAATATTAATTATAAGTCTCTTCTCCTATGTAGTTCCTAGTTTAATAAGGCATTTATAAATCAACTTTAAATCAGTGCAAAGGATAAGCGGTAGGCTGATATTAAGTTGCAATTTAACTGTGGCCTTAATTATAGCGCCAATGTTAAAACTATGGGCCATAGTATATAATTCGGAGGCTAGTACGCTTCTAGTAATTCTCTTACACTTAACTAAGAACCAGTGGACGATGTTTGCCTTATTTAATAAGTCTACTAGTACCAGGATATATCCAATCTATAATAAGAGATCCTTGTTGTTTGTAAATAAGAAATTAGTAAATACAAGTAGTTATAATATCTCTATATTAAGTTTAATAAAGTTTAAACCTCTTATTAGGTTTTTAATTTGCCACTAAATCCTCTTATTAAGTAGTTTTATGTCTTTCTCGTCAGAGTTAATTACCTAGACAGTATAGGATAAATTAAAAGAAGCTTTAGGCTGGTATACAGACGCAATATAAGCTCCTCTTGCTTATTAGGCAATATATTAGTCCTTAAGTATAAGTGCTGTATGAACAGTGCCTCTGGAACTAGTTATTGTAATAGCTTCCTTAATATTAACAAGGGTTAAGTTCTAGTATTGGCGCTCCTATGTAAACGTGATTATATAATCCTATTGTTGGATAATGCCTCCGTTAAACTTAATTAGGTGTTCCGGCGTAAGTTATTCGCGTTCTTTAGTTAGGAACTTAGCTTTCTTAATCTTCTCCTATTCTAAAGCTGTAAAGACTAAGTTGGCTAGTAGGAAGGTGTTATTAGTCTATAAACCAACTATTCCAAAATTTATAGGGTTGTTAAGGTGGAGTAAATAGGGGTCATAAGTAGATTGGCTTATGTTTAGTTCTTTAATATAGTAGTTATAGTAAGTCTTAAACCAATAATTGCCTGCCTTAGGAATGCTGTATAAAGGTCTAACAACCTTTAGAATTGTGCCTTGTAAGACTCTAAGTGCTGTACTAAGTTTGAGAGGTGCCCTAATATAGAAGTCTTGATTTAGTTTTATAGCTGATTATATATAGGCCTATGAAATATCTCGTAAGTAGAGATGTGTGCTACTGTTCTAAGTTATGGCCGTAATATAGAGAATAAGGCGTTGGCTAACTCATTGGATTATAGGTAATTGGGTTAATATAAGGTCTTTTTCTGGGTCATTATATGCCTATATAACTAGTCTTGACTTCTTAAAGGCTTTATTAAAACTGGGGTTCTTAATCTTATTAACAAATCTAGAGTTAAATACTCTGTTGCTTTATGGTATATCTTTAGGGTTAACTAGTTTAAAAACTCCTTTCTTAAATAATCCCTTAATTTCCTTCTGGCGTGATACTACAAACTAATTAGACTTTGTAAGTTGATTATTATCCTTATCTTATAGATATATTAAAATGTTCGTGGCACTAGCTTTAATAGGGTACTTATATGGTCTACCTCTTCTATGCTTAACGGGTTAAGGTCTAGGTTTAGTTCAAGGTAGGGGTTTAGGTTTAGTTTAAGGTAGGGGTTTAGGCTTAGTTTAAGGTGGTTTGCTTTCATTGTCTTCTAGTTGCGTATCCTTTGTAATCTTAGGGTCTACCAAATATGGTTTTACAACTGTGCTACGGAAGTTAGTGGGTCCGTGGGGAAGTTGTATAGTATAGGTCTTATTTTTAATACTAAGTAGGTTATACGGACCAGACCAGTAGCTAGGTTAGCCTATAGGTCCTTCTCTCTATACTAATACGGGTGAGTTAAGTGGTAGGTTATAAATTGCAGTTGTTTTGGGTCTATTGCATATATTAAGGATATCTGCCACTTAGCGCTCAGCTCTAAGCTTCTTAACTTCTTCTATAGCCTTTTTAAGAGCTGCTGCTTGTTGTATAACTATAGGGTTAGGTGCGTCGGATTCCACCATATATGGGTAAGCTCCAAATACTAGTAAGGTAGGTATAAGACCGTTAAGGCCTACGGAATCGTTAATTGCTTTAAAGGCTATTTATAGGGCTATATCCTTACTAATATCTGGTAGTTCTGCAGTAATAATATAGTATATGCGACAGAGGGGGCCATGGTAGCATTCTACCATTCCAACTAAATTATGGGCTTCGATAGGTACACTTCTTATAACTATTCTAAATATTATGGCGTATTGTTTGAATTCCTTGCTTATAAAATTCTTGCCTATATTATGTGTGATAATATTAGGAGGTCCTAGGTATGTGTTAATCTAGCACATTTATAATATATCCTATGTATGCTTAGCGCTAATGTTTTACAGCTATTTGCTAGCTTAAAATCGTGTTCCTTTATTAATAATATATAAAAGGGGTGCGCCATTAATATACATAATATCAACCACGATTAAATAGTTGAAATTAATATTATTATATAAGGTAAATCTAAATCTACCAGGCAACTTTCCATGTTTTTAACAATGGTGGTAGTAGCGTGTAAGATAATCTAAGGTTTTACTGTTAACATTATACCCTAAGCGTTTAAGTATTCATACAAGACGCTTAGCTAAAGGGTAGCCAAAACGGCGATACAGTCGCTTTAATTCTACGTCAGTAAGGTAGTAGGGGTTTTGTTTAAATAACTTAGTTAAATAAGTACATAGGGATGTGTTCTAAAGTAGGAAAGGGTAGCTAAAGCGACATATAACGGGTACTTCGCTCTAAGGGGTAATTAGCATATTTTTTAGGTTATTATAGTACACTTATAGGTGATCTATGTCTGCCAAGTAAAGCAAAAATAGGGTATTAACCTTAATAATATAAAACTTAATTATGCCAATTAGGGTGATTACTTTAGCTAATCCAATTAATGAGGTTGATCCAATACCGAACTGTACGTTAACCATGCCTTGTGTGGTGGTATTAAGCTGTATATCAGTATCAAGTCTCTAGAATGCCAAGAATTGGCTATATCCTGCTATGGATTGTTTAGATGCTCCTATATTAATTATTATACCTATAAACTTATCTGCAGTATAGCGGGATGTGGATATAGTTATATTGTAGGTAAAGGGGTCCTAGTTGGTTATAAGAGGTATTATATTGTCTATAGTTGTGACTAAATGGCCAAAGGCTTTATTAGCTAGGGTGGCGGCCATAGAAATTGCTTTCTGCTGTTCCACTTGGCCGAGGGAGGTATAGTAGTAATTAATATTTAGTTATAAGTTCTTGTTAGTTGCCTTATGACTTGTATTAATAGTCAGTACTTAAAAAGCTTCCTTAAGCTCTTTTTTTAAGTTAGTATTGTCATTCTTATAATCCATAATATATTGGTTGAGTCGTTTCTTAAATTAGTTGTTAAATTTGCTAAATCTGTCTCTATTAGCAGTTTTAAACTTGGCTTTAAACTCTTCTTACTCCTCCTTAGTATGTCTCTATAAGCGATATCCTTCCCTATTACATATAAAGCAACGTAGTTTCTTTCGGTTGCGGTTGTATAGAGGGTTGTTGCGGTTGCTGCAGTCATAGTTATTATCTCTTTTATAGAACCGTCGGTCTGTGAAGAAGGCTTATATCTTCTCCATATACTCTTTTTTGTATGCTGTAATAGACAATTAAAGTTTATTAATAAGGGCTCTAAGGTTATCTAGTAGGTCAGAGACTGTATATCTGCATACTAGTATTTCCTGGCAAGAAGTAACGATTTTGTTGTAAAGAAAGTCTATAGTTTATAAGGTAGGTCTAAGGCTATGCTATAGTTGATAAAGTCTATGGATTAATAATTAGAGATATTTGCTTATTAACTTGTCTATATTTCCTGCTATTACTGTTGTAAGTGTAATAGTATTCTACTTGTTTAGGTTCTTACGTTGAAATCCTAGTCCTTTAAAGAAATTCTAAAGGTGTTTGCAAGCTTTGGCAAATAGTAGGCAGAATAGTTAGTTTGTGTAAAAGTGGTCTAAAGCTAGTCCTTTTAGCATAGTAGGGAATGCCTTAAGGTAGGCTTTTTAGGGTACGTCCGCTTGATTACAAATATTATAGAATATTATTAATTTGTAGTTAAGGCTTTTGTTTATGCTACTATATTTCTACTCCTCTGTGTATATCTTGGCTGCATTCGCAATTTCCTTGCTATAGCTGGTTATAGTAATAGGGTGGTTCTCCTCATCTATAGATTATACGTAGAGTTGCTGTATTGTTATTACGGGTTAAGGCGTAGCAGATAGTGTAAAAGTAGACATAGTCGTAGATTAAGGTATAATAGATAGTATAAAGGTAGAGGTAGTCGGTGTACCAGTTAGTTAGGTTGCGGTAGCTTTAGCTTATTATTACTCCTCTAAGGTACCCTCTATTATATATACCTTAATCAATCTTAATAACGTCGGTCTATACTTATTATTGGCTAATTTGATCATCTCTCTGCTCTATTTAGTTTGGTCTTCTTCTTATGCTATATTATATAAAGACTAAGGGAGTGTTTTGTTTTGTTTGTGGTTAATATTAACCCATACTCCTCTAATATTTAGGCAGTCACATAGTTGCTAAAGCCAGTATAAGGGGATTTGCGTAAAGATATTAACCGTAAAGTCCTTAAAATCTCCCTAGAACGATTCCCAGAGTGTTAAGTTAAGCTAGTTATATATCTCTGTGTATAGGTACATCTTGCATTGTAGGTAGTCAGTTAGTTCATCTTTGGAGGCTTCTATTAGGTTAATCCCATTTTCCTATTTAGCTGCTTCTTCCTTCTAGTCTTTCTCTGTTCCTGACATCTTGTTTATTATATATTATTTAGGTAAGTGAGGGTAAAGGTAAGAGTGTTCAAAAGGTAAAGGTAGGGGAACGGTTAAGGAGGCGGTTAAGGAGACGGTTAAGGAGATGGTTTAAGTTAATTAAGTAGGGTAAAGTGCTCTACGCAGTAGTCTTCTAAAATAGATAGAACGAGATATCTAGAAGTCATCATAGATACTAGATAAGTACTCCTAGGTAGTTTCTCTTCTTCTCTTTAACTGAAATAGGCTGATATGAAAGGTGGATAAGTATAACTATCTTCTAATCTGCTGCAAGGTGGATAGTATAACTGTCTTTTAAGCTACCTACGTGTTTCCTAATCTGTGCGCGCTTACTAATTAGTGTTAGTATGCTTTAACAACGTGCAAAATATATATATTACAATGATATGTACTATGCGGTGTTGTAGATGGATGTTGTCTTCCAATACGAAAAAGGGTAAGGAACTTAAGGTTCCTTACCACACTAGTGCCGCGGTGACACGTGACGGCAACTTGCCTTACGTAACGGCAACTTGCTACATATGGCGGCAATTTGCCTCCTATTACAATGCAATATATTCTAGCTATATTTACTTTATATAAGTTACCTATCTTCTTAAGGACTTTATATAGTCCTACCATCTAATAGTCTAGCTTATAGCTAGGCCGTTTTGTCTTTTAGTTCTTTATTATAACCTAAACTATATCCTCTATAGTAAAGTTAGGCTTGCGTCTATGCTTATTCGCCTATACTTATTCGCCTACTATTCTATTAATTTTTAGGCTTTTTCTAGATTTATATAGGCTACTATCAAGGCTTCCTCTAAGTGTTTAGTGTACTACTAGGCTTTTTTATAGGATAGCTTTTCGCGTACAGTCTGGGGTCCCTTTAGTCTTTTTTAGTTAAAGCTTATATAGGGTAACTAGTCTGTTTTAGTTAAATAGGGGCAAATCTAGTAGAGTTATAGGGTAAGATTGCTTGGGTATAGTCTATATTAGGGGTAGTAGTTTAGCCTAGTTATCCTAAAAGTAGTTAATAAAAGGCCGGAGTCTCTAGTCTAAATATTAATTTATAATCTTTGCCTGGCTATTTATTTAGGGGTAGTATGCTATAGAGAGCTTTAGCCTAATACCTAAAATCTAAGTAAACTTATTTTAGAAGGCCGATATAAACTACAGCCTATAATTAGATATAATAGTATCTAGTAGTCTGTAAATTTGGTAGATATAGTAAATATACAGTTAGGCTACTTCTTTAGTATTAATATTTTTATAACAGGGAATTAAGAATAAGCGCTTGCTAAAGCGATTAACTAGAATTATAACTATATTATATTCGCCACGGTCTATAGATAGTTTATAAAAATCTATAGAGATATACTACTAGGGGCGTTTTATATTAGAAGTAGCTTTAATAGTTCTAGAGTTCTATCTTATAAAATTATAGACTTATAGCAACTGTTATAGTTCTATATATAATAGTTAATATTTATAACTATTGCGGGCTAGTAATAATGGTAGCTAATAATTTTATAAGTTTTATTTTTTCCTAGGTGGGCCATAGAGACCTAGATATATGCTTTAGTAATAAGCTAAGTCTATAAGTTCTGTTCCTTTACTACTACTAGCTATACCTAGTGCTTAAGTAGTCCATTTTTAAGGGACTATAGGCTGCTAATATTTTTTATCTTTTTATGGTACTCCTATAGAGAAGGGGCTATACGGTTTGCCTATAGTAGTTTATTAATAAGTGTTGGTATGCTTTAACCTATTGCAGACCTGTAATCACTTTGTTACGGGTATGCTCTTAGGTTTATAGATGTCTGTTCCTATTCTATATACGAGGCCTCGCGTACTTATAACACGTGAGGAATGCGCACGTAAGGAATGCGTGCGTATGTGCTACCCCTACCCCTAATAGGTTACCAACACTGGGTAACCTTTAAAGAGGCCTAAAATATGTTTCCTATCTAGTATATAGTCTATCCATAGCATATACGTAATGGCTTATGCTATTCTTATATAACGTAATAGTCTCTTATCTATACAGTCCGAACCCACCCTAAATCTGCCCCAAGTTCGTCCTTACGGATTAGTATTAGTCCGTTTAACCTATCTAATAGCCTTTAGCTAGACCATATTCGTGTTAATAAGTTAAGTTAGGGCTAGACAGGGCTTGCCTTTTGTTATTACATCCGCTAGGTTCGTGTTACTATTAATCTATTTAACTTCCGTAATTTCTTTTTGCTTATACGTCTGCTATAAACATATAACGTTAATTATAAGGCGTTTTTCTTGCGTAGTGCTGAGCCGTATAAGACAGTTATAAAGTGACTTTAAGTCTGTACACATTATAAGTGGTAGGTTAATGTTTAGAATCTTATTAACTGTTAACTTAATTGCGGCTTTAATATTAAACCTATAAGCCATTCCGTATAGCTCTAACGCGAGTACACTTCTCATAACTCTTTTGCACTTTGTTAATAACTAATAGATAATGTTTACCTTATTTATTGTATTTGTGAGAACTAGTACGTACCTAATTTGCGACAATAAGTCCTTATTATTTATAAAAGATATGTCTATAAAGGCTAGTAACTGCAAGGTAGTGACGTTTAACTTAATATACGTAAGTCCTCTAGTAGGGTTCTTAATTTGCCAGGCTAGGCGTTAGTTAAGTGCTTTTACGTTATCTTTATTTAGGTTAATTACCTAGGTAGCAACAGATAGGTTAAAAGTAGCTTCTAGCTAGCAGATGGACGCGATATATACTCCTCTGGCGCGTTAAGTAACGTACTGGTCCTTTGGTATAAGTGCTGTATAGATAATACCTTACAAGCTTATAGATATGGCGGGTTTAGAAATATTAACTATACTAAGGTTCCTATATTAACGCTCTTATGTTAATGTTAGTCCGTTAGTTATAAGTTGTATAATGCCGCCGTTAAACTTAAGAGGCTTTTTAGCTATTAGTTGCTTGCGCTCCTTAGCTATAAGTTAGGCCTTATATAGTTCGCTCTCTTCGCAGTTTATAAATACTCTGTTAGTAAGTAGTAGCATATTGTCCGTCTATAGTCTAACTACTCTGAAATACGTGGAATTGTTACTATAGAGTAGGCATAGGTTATATATTAACTGGTCCATACCTAACTGCTATAGGTGGTGTGTGTAATACGTCTTAAACTAGTAGTTTCTAGCTTCTAGCACTCCGTAAAGGGGCTTAAGCACCTATAGTATAGACCCTTTATTAATTCCTAGTTTAGTCTATACTTCTTGTGGAGGTTATACATAGAAATCGCGGTTTAGCTTTGTAGCTAATTATATGTAGGCTTATATAATGTCGCGCAGGTAGATCCATATGTCTTGGTCTTGCAGTATGGCTCTAATATATAGGATTAGGCGTTAACTTGCCCATTGGATAGTGGGCGACTAGGTAAGTACTACGCTCTTTTCTATATTATTATACGCCTATACTACTAGTTATAATTTCTTAAAAGCTGCGTCTATGCTGGCGTTCTTAACCTTATTAATAAACTGTAAGTTAAATAGGCGGGCTGTTACGGGTATATCTATAAGCTTAACTACCTTAAATACTCCTAGCTTAAGTAGGCCTGTGAGTTCTTTCTAGCGTAAAGCTTAAAACTAGGTACTTATGGTATTGTTATCTTAGAGGAAGACTAAAATATCGGCTTGGTTTATAAGAAGGGGGTACTTATATAGGCGTCCTCTGCCACGCTTTTGTAGTTATACAGCAGGTTGTTTAATAGGTTGCTTAACGGGTTATACAGTAGGTCCTGGGTTATTTTTGGGTATATGTGCCTGCTGCTCTTAGGAATTGTCCTATCGGTTAGGTTATAGGTTATTGTTAAGTTCTAGATCCGAAAAGTAAGGCTTTATAACTGTTATATAGAAGGATATAGGACTATAGGGCAGTTGTATGGTATACGTCTTGTTTTTAACTATAAGCAGGTTGTATAGTCCCAACTAATATCCCAGTTGGCCTGTATTTCCTTCTCTCCAGACGAGTACTTATAAGTTAGGCGGTAAGTTATAAATAGTGTCTATTCTTAGGCCATTTTGTATACTTAAAGTGTCCGTAACTTATTATTTAGTACATAGCTTACGGATCTCTTCTATAGCTTTCTTAACTGCGGTAGCGCGTTGTGTAACTATTAGCAAAGGCGCGTCCGAATTAGTTATGCGGGGGTAGGCGTTAAATACTAGCAGAGTGGGCACTAGTCTATTAGGCCCTATGGAGTTATTAATAGCCTTAAAGGCTATCTAGAGAGCTGCGTCCTTATTAATATTTGGTATTTTAACCGTAATAATCTGGTATGCTCTCCGTAGCGGACTATAGTAACGTTTAACTATTCTAATTAAGTTGTGAGCCTTAACTGGCACGCCCTTAGTTATAATGCCTATTGTAATAGCATACTCTTTAAATTCCTTGCTGATAAAGTTCTTGCCTATGTTATAAGTAATAATATCTAGTAGTCCTACGTGTTAATTTAATACATCCGTATAATGTCCTATATATATTTAGTACTAATATTCTATAGCTATCTACTGGCCTGGAAGTATGTATATTTATTAACTACATATAGGACTGGGCTCCCGTTAATATATATAATGTTAATAATAATACAGTAGTTAAAATTGATGTCGTTACAGAATGTAAACTTAAACCGGCTAGGTAACTTGCCGCGTTTTTGGTAAAAGTGGCAGTAACGGGTAAGGTACTTAAGTGATTTCGTATTAACGTTGTGTTTAGAATAGTTAAGTACTTTCTATAGTCTTTTAACTAACGGGTAGCTAAAATATTAGTGTAGACAACGTAATTCCGTATTAGTTAGGTAATAGGGGCTCTAGTTAAAAGAGTTAAGAAGGTAGGTCTGTAAAGAGAAGTCCCATAAGAGGAATGGATGGCTAAATTGTTGTATAATAGGTATATTGCCCGCAGAAGTCACGAGTACGTTTATAAGGTTATTATAATACACCTATAAGTTGTCTATATCTGCTAGGCAGAGCAGGAATGGCGTGTTTATATTAATAATATAAAAGTTAACCTTGCCTACTAGAGTTAAGACTTATATAGACCTAATTAATAACGTAGTCCCAATTCCAAATTATACGCTTACTGTGCCTTTTGTTGACATGTTAAGCTGTAAAGTTATATCTTGCTTTTATAATGTTAGGAACTGTCTGTAACCGGCTGTAGATTATTATAAGGCACCTGTGTTAATTATAATACCTATAAACTTGTCTGTTATGTAGCGCGTAGGCTAACTGCTATACATATAGGCGTTTATGTCCTTAGGCGGGTTAAGGTTTGCGGTTACGGTTATATTTTAGCCCGTAAGGTTGTGGTAGAAGGCTCTATTAGCTAGTTCTTGGGCCGTAATTACTGCTTTGTTGTATAAAAGAGTGCTAAAAAACATAAAGTAAGAAGAGCTATTCGCGTTATCCTGCTTAGTTTTAGCTTTGTAATTAATAACTAGAGCTATAAAGGCTTTGTCTAGGTCCTCTAACTCTTCTAGCTCTAGGCCTTCTCCCTCGCACTTAACAAGATATTATTTAAAATGTTCTTAAAAGCGCTTACCTGATTGTCTGTTATATCACCCTATAAACCTAGCTTTAGACTTATCCTGTTCTTTGTTTGTATGCTTCTATAACTAATAGCCGCTTTTGCCGCACACAAAGCAGCACTTTTTTTAGTTTAGTTGTGAAGATTGGTTTTTACGCGGATCCTTACGGTTAGAGCCGTTATAGTCCCGGTAGTTATATCGACGGTCTGTAAAGTACATACGTGGTTCTTCCTGGTGGTCCGTAGCGTATATATAAGTCTGCTCTTGCTTCTTCTAGTAGGCGATAATAGATGACTATAGCTTATTAATAAGGTGGCTAAAATCTAAGGGAGGATTTGAGATTGCAATCCTACACGCTAGTACGCCCTAGCAAGCTGTAACTAGTTTATTATACAGAAAGTTTATAATCTGTAGGGTGGGTATAAGTCTATATTATAAGTTATGGAGCTTTGTAAGTAGTATCTAAAGGCACTATAGAGTTGTCTTGTTTGTGCTCTTCTGGATAACAGAGAGTAGTATTATGGCGTTTTATTTATTTAGGTTTCTGCGGTAGTATCTAGGACCCTTAAAGAAGTTCCGTAAGTAGTTGCAAATTTCTTTAAAAGATTTTTTAGATAGCTGGTGGTTGTAGTACTGGTTCTGGGCTAATCCCTTTAGCATTATAGAAAAGGTAATCTTATATATAGTGGGTGGCAGTCTAGATCTCGTGCAAATATTATAAAAGATTGTTAGTTTATAGTTAAAGCTTTTAGCTCCGCTATACTTTTGGTCTTTGGAGTATAACTTAGCTATAGTTATAATCTGCCGTTTGTAGTTTGGGATCTCTATAGGTAGGGTCTAAATTGTAACAGGTGGAATGTGGCTTGTGGTAGGTGGAATATAGTTTATAGTAGATAGAGCTAATGGTAATTGAGGTGTTTGTTATAAAGGTGTTCTAGATAGTTATATTAGTGCTTAAAAGGGTTTGTATGGATAGAAGACCTAGTTAAGTTAGTTATAAGGGACTCTCTTCTGTAGCTGTAATGTCTTTATATCTATAATATGCTTATAGATCTTATAGATTTCGTTATCTAACTATTTATACTGTTTTTCCTCTATAGCCGTGTTAAGTAGAGCCCTTAGGATTGTCAGACTTTTTATATTTTTGGCTATGTACACTCCTTTGCCCTAGAGGGTTCTGCGTAAGTTCTAGGTGATTTTAGTTCCAAGACTGTTAAACTCTTGGATTATAAAGTCCTGAAAGTCTTCTTAGAAAAGCTCCTATAGGTCTGTATCTATTGCTTTAGATATCTTGTAATTATACAACTTTGTTCTGGCGTAGTCCTATATCTCTTCTTAAGAAGCTCCCTTTAGCTTAATCCTATTTTCCTACTTTTTTATCTTGGCGCTCTAGTCTTCTGTGTTTAAGGTACTTGCCATTATGTTCTTATGCGAGGTAGCGTGTATAAGGTAAAGTGTTTTTTAGGTAGTGACGTAATTTTTTAGTCCTTTTAACGCAATATATAAGGTGGTTAAATTAACAACTCTTTCTTATAATAATGTTAGCAAAACTGTAGTCCTCGTATAATATAGCGCAAAGTGGTTAAATTAATAACTCTTCCTTGTGGTAGTATTGGGCGGGGTACGGTTCCCTTCTTTAACTAGGGTAGGCAGTGGCGCGAGTTTGTACGGAGTTGTAAGTAACCTGTATAAGCTGTAAGCTATTGCGTATCTTCTAATCTGTACGTCTACTGATTAGTGTTGGTATGCTTTAACCTATTACAGACCTATAATTACTTTGTTACGGGTATGCTCTTAGGTTTGTAGATGTCTGTTCCTATTCTATATGTAAGGCCTCGCGTACTTATAACACGCGAGGAATGCGCACGTAAGGAATGTATGTGTATGTGCTACCCCTACCCCTAATAGGTTACCAACAATAAGGTTAAGTTCTATAGAGTTAATAGAATATATCTTAGCGTCTAAAGAGTTTATATTTAGTTTTGCTTATATTTAGGGGTTAAGGTACTCTAGTTATAGCAGCGTCTAAGCCTATAATAAGATCTTTACAATTATCTAGTTATCTATATCCTATTTACGCCTTATAAAAGCATTTATATAGTTAGTAGCGCCTGGCATATATATAATTAGGAAGTAAAACTAGAATAGAATATCCGCCTAGCGCGCCTACCAGACTATAAGGGTCTTTATTATTATAAAATATTCTAAGGCCTTATAATTGGAAACTACCTAGATAGGTTTAAAAGTCCCTTCTAGCTATAGTTGCTAGTGCTAAAAGCTAAAAATAATAGCCAGTATTTCTTTATCGTGAATTAGGTAGTTTAGATTAGCATCTACTATAATCTTTAAGTAGTAAGTAATAGAGTGCCGTTCTTTATCTATCTACTTTTAGGAATAAACGCCAGTAATAATACTATTTAAAGTATCGGTTTCTAGTATTAATGACCGTTTTAGGTTAAAGTGGGCGAGTAAGGGAGTAAAGACTAGTCGTTTTTTAAGCTTACTAAAGGCCTACCTATATGCGGTATTAAAGTAAAAGGGCTAGTCTTTTTAGGTAAGGTGGCTAAGAAGTTATAGAAGCCTAAAAATAACTATACACCCTTTATAGTCCTTAGGGGTACCTACTAGTTAATTATAGCTGTCCTTTCTAAGTCTACCTTAATTCTATCTATACTAACAATAAACCCTAGGTACTTTATAGACAGGGGGCTATAAGGACACAATTATGGAACAGAATAGATTAGTAAGAAAGACAAATCCTTAAGGAGGTAAGGCCTTAGGGATCGTGGAGACTATATACTACGGGCATATGCCTCCGGCATATAACTAGCGACTATCTAAGGGGCGTCTGGAGGTTATCCTAAGGGCAACCTAAGGTGTCCGCAATAATATCCCTTACATTACCCCCCCCCCCCCCCCTTCTTACGGTTGGCCCCCAATCGCCATTATCTTATAGTAGGGAGATTATAAGGGCTTGTCCCAGAAGGGGTTTAGAGAGATATTAGGGAGATATTAGTATACTACTGTATATTATCTATCTATCTAACCCCTGCTTTAAACTCCTAAAAACCTTAATAAGGAAAAAAATATAACTAGAGAAAAGATGTAAGGATTGCCAGGAGACCTATTAAAAGCCTACTAGAAATATACTGGTGACTACCTAGGCTAACCTAAGGATTTTTATACAACTCTACTTCTAAGCCTTTATACCAGTCTGTAATCAATTGTAAGCATTATAGGAAATTTAGTGTTCCTAATATAGTTCTATAGAACCTTTTAGTATGGGATTTAATATATAAAGCCTTAGCTTGCCGTTATTTTTAACTTTTAAGATATTAATCTATAATCCTTTCTCATTGGTCCTATACTATATATTTAGCGTAGCTCTACTGCCTAGTAAATAGGAGGGACACTTTACAATAGCGCCTCTAGCTATTATATAATTGTCAAGAACGTTTATAACATTGTTCTTTAATACTATAGTATTATTTAGGTATAATTTAACCTATATACGTCTGTAATTAACGTCTTAATTGCCTTCTCTAGCCACGTAATCAGTTTTTATAAGGAAGTAATGGCCAAATAGTATATACGCGTGTTTCCTTCCTTCTAAATTACGCTATTATAACGGATTTATATTAGCAAGGTTGTAGCTATTTACCAAAAGGGTATTAGAAGGTAAAGTATAGACACTTTACTCATTAAGCTTAGTCCTTTTCCTTAATACCTCACTTCCTATCATCAACCTTCATCCAATTTTAGACGTATCTTTAATATATTATTAAGATTTTCTTCTTTTCTATTATCAATTTAATATACCTCTTTATTCTCCTGCTAACTGCTCTTCTAAGCTAATTCTACAGCGTATTCTGGCCCTACCACTATATATAGAACCCCAACCTCCACTAACCTATAACTGGTGCTAGTCCTGCCTAAATGACTTTATATACACGTCCTTAAAAAACTAGAAATTTAATAAGAAGATTCTGGATGCTTGCAATAAGACCCACTATATAAGGTCTAACACCTTTAGTCCTTATAATTAATGCATGCGTACTAAGAGCGGCAGTTATATTAAGGTGAGCTTTCCTATCTTTAATAGGTTTCTATTACTAACTTTAGGCTTTAATATAGCCTAGGCCTAAGTAGCAATGATCCTTTAATGTCCTTAACTACTACATTACCCGGGCTCTCTCTTATTCTAGTGCTAATACTAAATATTTAGGTCGAATTTAAGACTATGCCACAGCCATCTACACCGCCTATAATTCCTAGTAAGCCAGCTAGCAACGCCTAATAAGGGAGTAAGGTTAGTATACTGAGAATAGGGTAAAGGATGGAGGTAATAAGAAGAAGGTTATTGTCTACTATAAGAAGGAGTTCGCGCATATGCGTTAAGTTTTAAAAGAGTACAATATAATACGGTATTAGGTAGGTTACCCTTTAGGTACCTAGCAAATAGGTAACTAATAATTGCCGTAGTAAGGTCTTAGTAGTTCTGGTTTTTACCAGCTAGCCAACATCTCTATTTATTCTAGGCTTAAGTGTATCTTTATTAACTATAAGCTTACGCCTTAAGAACTTTATTAGTACTGGTTTGGGCCTAATATTGGTATTAAGCATTTAAGGATTTCTGCTCTATCTATACCTTATTAGCCTGCCTCTGTTTTTATATCTACCTATACTCCTACTAAGGGATCTAGTTCTAGATCTTATTCCCACTAGCCATCACTTAGTAGGCTAATAGATACTAATCCTGCACCTAGGGATAAGGCATAATAGCTTTTAATTTAGGCATTTTAGGATTAATTCTTATATATAGTAGCAATTGGGAAGGCCTTATAAGGCGTTTAGGAAGGCATAGGAACACTATTCCTAATATAGACTAATAAATAGAAATACACTTTTAGCAAAATACCCTATTAATTCTATACTATATATATAAAAAGGCTAAGGACCTATTCTGCCTTAGGCTATAGCCCTAATTAATCCTTATGGTTTCCGGAGCCTATCTGTTCTATATCCAATTTAACCTATTTACTCTTTAGGGCCTCTTTTAGCCTACCACAAGCTTTCTTTATAGGTTATAATGACACTATAGTATTAGAGCGCTTTCTGCGATTTGTAGATTGCGGACCTTAGTCCTAATATTCTTTTAGAATATCTTTGTAATAATTAAGGTGATTCTCTGGTTCCTATATAGAGTCCTTAGTAGGCTAGCCTAGCCATTTAACTTTATATTAAAGCTTGTTCTTAACAGACTTATAATATAGTATAGCTTTAACCTTATACCACTTACCTACTACTTTAAGGTGTTTAATAGGGCCTAGACAGAAGTTCTTTTCTAGTAGTGGTCTATGCCATAGCTCTAGTAGATTTATATAGGCTATAGATAGGGGTAGCTAGAGATAGTAGGCTAGCTTGCTAATTTGTTTCTTAATTTAAAAGGGACCTAGGTATTTTGCATTAAGCTTCTTTAATAGTCAACAGGTCTTAATATTTATTAAATATAATAGAACCTTATTGCCTACGCCGAAATACTTGTCCTAGTATTTGCAGTTATACTAAAGTCTCTACTGCTCTTACGCATCTTATAGGCTTTACTTTATATACTTTTATTACTCCTTCCATTCCTTAAGTGTCTGAACAAGGTTTCGCAATGCAGTTGCACGCGATCACGTGAGCTAAGCGAGCCTAGGAAATCCACCAAATTCCACCTATAGAATAGGAGAATCAATAAGCATTAATTAAAATCAGTTACCACCCATACTATTGCAATAGCATTACGTATCACCGGAAGTGATACTGACACTGATCAGTGATTATAGATCAGGAGATGTATTACCTACGAAGAGAGACAAGCTCGATCAGTCCCTGCTACAAGTCTCTACCGATCCCGTTTGCTAAGGAGCATCAGTTAACATGTATTTGAAAAGTTAACCCCTCTTCTCAAGAGGCCCCTAATTCTTCATACACAGCCTTTAGGTACTTAAAGAACCGACCCCTATCTAATAGGCCCTTGGTTCGCGTCCATCACGTACTCTAAAGGCGTTAGGTACTTAAGGAACCAACCCCTATTTAATAGGCCCTTGGTCCGTGTCTACCACGCGTTTAGAACCTAAAACTAAACCCAATAAGGAGTATCAGGCCCTCTAGAAGGCTTTAGGTACTTAAGGAACCAACCCTTTTAATAGGCCCTTAGTTCGCGTCCATTACGTATCTGTATCAATTTGCGTCTATTACGCGTTTAGAAACCAAAATTGAACTTAATAAGAGTTACGAGACAAGAATTGATATGTCAGACATTAGGGCATAAGTTAGAGAAGGACAGAGGAGATGGAGCGAAGGGCTTAACGCACAGTCTGAAGATATTGATAAAGGAGAAATTAGTGAATTTATATAGTATAAGATTATGGAATATAGATTTTATAATATAACAGATAACGACCTATAGGAGCTTTACCGTAACGACTTTAACACCTTTATACTAGAAGTCTTTAAGAATTGCAACTAGATAACTATTTGTGACCTCTAACACTTCCTTTAAGTTTATAGAGTATGGGTTAAGAAGGACAGATATGTTATAGTCCTATAGTTACTCTTTAACACCTTATAAGAAGAGGATCCTATAGAATGGACTAAGCTTGAGATTAAGGAGTATATGGCAACCGGAGGGAAATTTAATTTAGGACGAATTGACTACCTTCTTAAGAACAACTTTACCAGTACTAGTACTATTGAAACCCTAATCTTAACCTCACCAACCATAAATCCTGCCCTACTTACAATACCACCTATAAACCCTATCCTACCTATATAACCTACCTCCCCAATATAATAAAACCAACCTTATATTAATCTACTAATAATAATAGGACTATCTGGATAGAACCAAAACTAGGGTTTTGGTAAGGAGTTATTAAACCTTATAAAGATGTATACGGAAGACAACAAGTACAGTGGAGAAGATAATAATTTTGACTTTAAACTTACCATCTTTTATAACCTCTGTAGCAGAGCTGATGTACCCTAAGAAGCTAAAGTTAAAGCCTACCCTACAATGTTACGCGGCCTAGCACTTGACCACTACTACACTAACCTTAAAAACGTTAGTTTAACCCTTTTGTTTAACCAAATCTGCGACGCTATACGTAACTACTTCAAGGGACCTAAGTATAGGCGTGGTATACTAGGGCAATGGAACTTAATAACCTTAAGGTCTATAATGAGCAAAGGCGAGAATACTAGAAAATTAACCCTAGACTGTCTGTAATTGCTTATTAAAGAACTAAGACACCTCTAGTATGGTCTTAATCTAGACTTATGTACTAACAAGTTCCTTTATAATAAACTGTCACGGAGCGAGCACAAGCGATGGTAATATATAGCAAAGTAGATATTATTAAGCTATGTACATAAACTGCGTGATAAAGTCAAGACGTTGCGTAAGGAGAGAAGGTAAGGAAACGGGGAGAAAGGGTATATATCGTTAGTTTCGTTACTTAGTCGACGCGTGCACGAAGCAGGATAGGATTCGAGGAGCGGTCCTGGCAGAACTTGGCAGGATTTATTAAACTTGGCAGAATATGGCAGAATACAGCAAATTACCATTAGATTGCCGTAGATTGCCAGCAGATTGCCATCTTGCGGTCAGTCTCTTCTTGCTACGTTAGTGGAAACAGGTGGACGTGTGTAAGGTATTACGGAGGTGTTCTATAACAGTACCCCCCCTTTAAACTCGAGCTTCTACGAGATAGGGCTGTGGTAGTTCTAAGTAGAGTTCGTAAAAGTCTTCTGCGGCTTGTGTAAGTCCTACAGAGTTAACGGGTTCCTATAAGGGCTCAGTAAAGCCTCTCCATTTTATAAGGTATATATATTTGCGTTTCCGTTTGTCATACTTAATATCGTTAACTCTTTTAACAAGGTACTTATCCTCACCATCCACTTTAACTAGTGGGGGAGGGTCTTAGATCTGTCCAGGTAGGGCGTCTAATACGGGGGCGGTAGGGCGGAGGACTGACGTATAAAATATAGGGTGGATTTTAACCGTATTAGGGAGCTTTAGTTAGTAGGCATAAGGAGAGACAACTTTTCCAACCTTATAAGGGCCGGCGTTCTTCCAGTTAAGTTTCTTAATAGGTCGTTTCGTATTCAGATTTCTTGCGTCTAGCCAGACAAAGTCACTAATTTAGTAAGCTAGTGCTAGGATTCGGTTCTTATTTACTACGGCTTTATAGACAGACTAGGCCTATATCATTTCGTTAGTAAGGAACTCTTATAGTTCTTCCATCTTCTTTACGAATTTATTTGCTTCTGCAACTTATAAGGCCTAATGAGCTAGGTAAGGAACATTACTAAAGGGTTCAAAACCCATTCGCGGGTGCTGGCCGTAATTAGCCAGGAATAGGGAGACCTTTGTGGTTTCTAAGACGGAGTTATTTATAGTAAATTCGGCAAATGTAAGCCAGTCTATCCAGTCGTCCTGCAAATACGACGTGTATATCCGAATATACTATTCCATTATAGCATTTACACGTTCCGTTTAACCATCCATTTCCGGGTAATATGCTATAGACAACAGTACTTTAATATAGAGTTAGGTAGTTAGTTCTTCCTAAAACGCCAAGATAAACTAGCGGCCTCTATTAGAGACGATCGTTTTGGGGAGTTTATAGAGTTTCCATATATAATCCAGGAACAGTTAGGCAACAGTAGGTATTAACATATTAGGGCAGGCGATTAAGTGTCTTATCTTAAATAGTCAATTTATAACTACCATAATATTTATACATCCTTTACTTACAGGGAGATTAACAACGAAGTTAATTAAGATATCCTTCCATCTTCGGTCCGGAATAGGCAGTGGCTTTAGAAAGCCGTTATACGTCTTATACGAAGCTTTAGCTCGTCGGTAGGTATAGCAGCTAGAGACGTACCTTTATATTATATTATACATGTTCGGCCAGTAGTATTCTTATTAGAGCAGTTCCAGGGTTTTTCCTTAGCCTGGGTGGCCGGCTACTAGTAGATTGTATACGTGTTTAAGGAGCTTAAGCTTAAGTTTATTATAATTAGGGACAACTAGGCGGTTTTAGTAGTACAAGTGGTTTCCGCAGACTTTATATTCGCTTAAAGAAACCTTTTTAGAGCGTCTAATGCCGTCTTAAATTAGCTTAAGCGTCTCTTAGATAAATTCATCGTTTGGATATTCGTCAACTATAATCTATTTAATAGTTCAATCGGTTATTTTAAGGGCGTGTACTGTAAGATCTTTAACAGGGGGATTAAATAGCTTAGGGCGGAGCAGAGTCTAATTGCGGTAAGAGCGCACTTCTTCTTAAGCTGGTGCGTCCTATAAACGTCGGGTTAGGGCATCAGGCTTCTAGCCTTAAACGCCTAGGCAGTATATAATTAAGAATTAGAATCAGGACAGATATTCTAACCAGCGGGCTTAACGGTGGCTTAGCTATTTTATAGTTATAAAGTACTGCAGGTTCTTATAGTCGCTAAGAACTTTAATTGGGAATCCAGTTCCTTCTAGTTCTGGTCGCCATTGCTTAAAGCATCTAATAATCGCCAGCAATTCCTTATTATAGATCTCGTAATTATATTTAGCTGGGCTTAGTTGTTTCGAGAAGTATACTATAGGGTGCAATACTCCTTCCTTATTATATTAAGATAGAATGCCTCTAGTAACGTAATTAGATAAGTTAGCTTCTATAACACTTATTTAGTCTAGGTCGAAGTGTTAAAGCATAGGTGCAGTGGTAAACATAACCTTTAGATAAGTAAAGGCCTTCTTACATTCCTTATTAAAGATAAAGGCTTTATCCTTTTAGGTTAAGGCTATAAGGGGTAAAACCAAGGCGGAGAAGTTATTAATAAACCATTAGTAGAAGTTGGCGAAGCCTATAAAGGCCCTTACGTCCTTAACGTTCTTAGGTTCTTGCTAGTTTATAATTACTTTAACCTTCTTGGGGTCCATTTATACGCCATCTATAAAAATAACAAGTCCAAGGTATAGGACTTCCGTTTTATAAAACTTGCATTTATCTATATCTAATTGTAGACCGGCTCCGCGCAAGGCTTATAGGATCAGTTCAACATGTTTTCAGTATTCAGCCAGATTATTGCTGTATATCAAGATATCGTTAATATAAGCAGTACAAAAGACGTCCAGGTATAGGCGCAGGGTATCATTTACAAAGTGTTAGAATAAACTTGGGGCATTTGCGAGGCCAAATGGCATTACTAAGTATTCGAATAATCCGTATTAAGTATAAAATGCAGTAAGCCATTCGTCTCCTTTTGCGATACGGAGGCGGTTAAATGCGTGGATAATATCAAGCTTTATATAAAAGCGAGCCTTGCTTAATCGGTTTAGTGTCTCTTGGATTAATAGAATTGGGTATCAGTTCTTAACAGTAACAGCATTAAGGGCTTAGTAGTCTATACAGAAGTATAGACCGCTGCTAGGTTTCTTAACAAAGATTACTAGTACGGCTATGGGTGATAAACTTGCTCTAATAAAACCCTTATCCAGATATTCGTCTAAGTACTTCTGTAGTACTTAGAGTTCGTTTTGGGACATCCTATATAAGGGTCCAAATCCAGGATGTTTTCCTTCTTTAACTACAATCTTATAATTATATGGACGGCGTTCCAGTAGCTTGTTAGCTTCCTTTTATAAAAATACATCTAAATAATTATAGTACTCTACTGGTACCTTCGTGGCGGGGTTAGTGTGCTTCTTTAGTGCTAAGGCCTTCTCAATATCAGCCATTATAACAGCGAAGATTATATATTCTGGTTTCCTGGCAAGTCGTGCTAGCGGAGTAGCTCTAATTATATAGATGTCTAAGGTGTCAAGCAAGCTTAAATTGTCCTTAGTTTCTTATATAGTTTCTTATTCGGGTTTGGGTTTGGTGTTGGTTACGGAGTTAGTATCAGATTTAGGTTCAGGTTCTTTAAGTATCCTTTTTATAGTAGAATACTAGTTCTTCTAGTACTTTTATATATTAAGCTTAAGCTTCTGCTTGGTTCCGGGTGTAGCAGTTAGAGTCGGTTCGTATAGTTATACATTATTTTCGGGTTCTTAGTAGTCGTCAGTAGAAGTCTTACGTTAGTGGAATTTAGTGGAATTCTCTAGTAGGTGGAATCGGGTGGACTTTTTAGGTATAGGGTGGACATTAGTGGAAATTTTAGACTAGTAGATCTTAATGGATTTTCCAGATTTTGGTTCGGGGTCTAAGTAGTAAGTTATAAAGCACTTCTGCTTGCAGCGGGAGGCGGTAAATAGAAGCTTAAGGTTGTCCTAATTAATGGTTACCTTATATAGCTTCATCCAGGGTTGTCCGAGAATCACTAGGTGACCTAGGGTAGTCACAAAGAGCTTAATTAATTCTTTGTAGTTCAGGTATCAGAGTCTTAGGGCCGCTACATAAGTAATATGGCCCAAGATAGTGCGTTTGCCATTAAATCTAAATACGTTAATATGCCGGTTAAGGGGTATTAGGGTAAACCTATTATCTTACACAAAGATCTTATTGATAAATCCTATGCCGCTAGCTCCTATGTTAATTAGGACTCAAGTATTAGCCTATTAACCTTTCTACCAAAGACGGTAGTTAACGGTTATACTATAATCCTAAAAGTTAGGTTTTGCAACATCTAATACATTTAACAAGATCCTATAACATAGCTGTCCTAGAGAGCGACTTAACTCCAGGATATGCCTTTTAGTGGCGAGCGGGAAGGGGTTCCTATAGAACATCGGTTATAACTTTGTCCTTGTAAGTGGTGCTTACTAGACGCGGGGCTAGAGCCAGGTAAAGATTAAGGACGGTAACTAGAGGATCAATATAGTAAACGGTTATTAGTGTTGGCCATTTATAAGTCGTGTTGGGGTATAGGGACGGAGCAGTATCTTAAGATATATTTCTTGCTTCCGCATTTAAAGCAAAGGCCTAGCTTAATGCGTTATTCTTGTTTAGGGGACCCTAGTAGAGCGTATCCTAAGGTCCCTGTGTCGATATCCATAGCATTGGGGTGCTTAGGCTAAGACGATAACTTAGTAGACATTTATAGGGCTGTCGTATTATATCAAGGAGTGGACTTCGGTGTCAGGCGTAGTATATTATTATACCATTTATTAATAACGTTTGCGCAGGCATTAAGAGCTCCCAGTAGGTCTACACCTATTAGGGAGGTTTTTAGTTTAGGGCTTAGGGACTTAACGAGGCTATTAACTAGTACGGAGTTATTCCAGCCTATTTCCTTTACGTAACGGTTGAATTTAGAGAAGTATACTAGGAAACTTTTTATTCCTTAAGTTATATGGTTTATCTTCCTCTAAGCAGTAGCTTAACGGTTCGGGTCACTATACGTGGCTTTAAGTAGTATAACTAGACTTTATACTGAGTTCGGTTAAAGGGGTTTAATAAGGTCAGCTGCGTCTCCTCCTAGTTAACTTAGGGCGTAGCAGAGTCGGTTAGCTTCAGTTAGGTAGCAGTTAGCATTACCAGTTAGCTTATTTTTAAGCTGGCTTAGGAATAATTAGAGTTCTTATTGTTTACTAGTAAATATTAGAGGGTTTAGTAGTCGTTCAGATCATTACAGTGCAGTAATTAGTTCAGGATAAATAGTTACTATAGGTTCGGGACTCTCGTCCCGCGTGTTCATCTCTAGAGAAGGCGTTTGGTCTTAGGGCCCTAGTATAGGCATTCTAAGGGTACGAACTTCTTCTTAAAGGTCCTTAATTATTTGCAGGTGTTATACCTCTTATTCGGCTTATTGTTAAGTTAAAGTGGCTTAGTTCTATACAAGGGCGTCTATAAAGGACTTCTATATCTCTACTAATTGTTCTTAGAGTGCGGACATAATGCCAGCGGCTATTATAGGGGCTTTGGGGTCGTTCTGCATTTTAGAGGGTGGTATATAAGGTTAACGCAATATAGTATTACGGAGCGAGCATAAGCGATGGTAATATATAGCAAAGTAGATATTATTAAGCTATATATATAAACTGCGTAATAAAGTCAAGACGTTGCGTAAGGAGAGAAGGTAAGGAAACGGGGAGAAAGGGTATA
>Ga0307507_10002211_pt1 | contig 41618 bp, 15 predicted proteins | sample 7_EM_MG_FD_207223 | JGI IMG/M metagenome (GOLD analysis project Ga0307507, IMG submission 207223) | Populus trichocarpa ectomycorrhiza microbial communities from riparian zone in the Pacific Northwest, United States - 7_EM | ecosystem: Host-associated > Plants > Roots > Unclassified | place... | reverse complement strand
TTGTTTTATAGCCCCAGAATTGAGCTATAAAATAAGCCTCTATTTATAAAATATAGAGCCATATTGATGAAGCTATGGGGGGTGTATTGTTTTGATGGGGGGGTGGATGCGCGCGTCGTCGCTCTAAGCGAGTTCCCGATATTTCGGTGATGACTGTAAGGGTATATATAGGCGGTAAGTTATTTTACTGTATTACCAGTCTTAAATATAAGAGGACTAAACGGAGGTAGTGGTTTAGGCTTTAATAGTAGCTTTTTTGTCACCTAATTTTTGGGAACAATATATTAAGTAGGTCGTATAAGATCTATATCATTAGATATACAGTTATACACTATTTTGGTAGTGTATTTAATTAATACTTAATATAGGAAAATTAAATTTTCTTAACTGTGCTCGGGCCACAATATATAGGCATCTAAACTTATCCGCTAGTGTCCTGCCTTATTGATAAGATAATAGGTCCGTATATACAATACTAAAAGTCTTATCAATAACGTAGTATGTTTAATTAGTGGGTTATAGAGGTATAGCGGTTAAGTTATAGCACTAGCAGGGGGTCCTCCCACTAACCCTAATAGAGTAGCATCGCGCTCTAGGCTTTAAAATAAAAGTTACTCAAGTTCCTTCTCGATATACTCCTTCTATTTAACAAACAGTATAGCTAAGTTATCTGTGGATTTGAGAATAAGACCATCCAATTAATTATAATAGCTAATAGTCGCGTTTTTAGTCTCGTATTAAGTTGGGAGCTCTTAGCTGACAAATAGGAGGGTAAGGCAAAGGCCCTAAAGGCTCTTATAAAGGAGGATTAAGTGTACTAAGTATAGCTGGCATTATAAAAGGCTAATTGGCATTGATTCTTACTGAAAATTGTAAGAAACGCGATACAAGACGCGTAAAATCGATGTTCTGTGTATACTACTCTATTAGGGTAAACGGGAGGACGTTCTCCTAGTGCTATGACTTTACTTAACCGCTATACCTCCGTAAGGGATAGGTGTTGCCCTAGTAGTAACTAAAAGTATTTTTTTTAAAAAAAAATCCTTTTTATAAATTAGGTTATAATTATCGCTTAACCCGCTAGTATATAGAGCTATTAATAGAGATTTAGACTATTTACGAGTACTAAAACACGAAACTTAATTTAAGTATATAACGTGTCTCTGTTACGGACCTTATATTAGCAATAGTATAGGAGGCGCTAAAACCAATTAAGCCGTAGAATAAGGGGTAGCTAAGTTATATAGCTAGTTATAAAACTAGTTTAGAATATAGAAATATAGAAACATGGGAATATATAGAGCGTACTAATATACTAACGTACTGACGTACTAAGTATATTTTTTAGGCGCAAGATTATGTATTTAAAGGACCATAGTCCCTACTTAGATAGTTTTTCTCTTTATAGTAAATCTTAGAATATAATTAGAGTTAGTTTATTGGGCAACTACTTTACTAGTTATATTTACGTTATTAACTTCTTATTTACCTATATGCCTAGCCTATTAATAAGTCTACCATAGTATTTTCTATAAGGCCTTATTACACTCCCACCTTTACGCCACTATATTTGTTAGGAATATAGGCAAGTTGCCGTCACGCGAGGCAAGTTGCCGTCACGTGCCGCCGCGGCACTAGCGTGGCGAGGAGCCTTAAGCTCCTCGCCCTTCCTCAAGGAAGAGCGATATATATAATAACAATCATTATACTACCTACAACTTGTAGATACGTAATATCACCTTATAATACCTACACTGATTAGTAGTTAACTTCACTATTATACCACAGAACAGCTAGGTATTCCACCAAAAAGAGACAAGCCACTATACTAGTACTACTCGTGCTAGAGGAAGCTATCTTTTAAGGTCAGAACTAGTCCTAAACCTTAAATAGAACTCTTCCATAAATCTAAGAATCTAAAGGCTAGAACTAGTCCTAAGCCTTTCCTAGATTACAGATTCTTGCGTCTATTACGCAGAATAACACGCTTTACAAGTCTTCGCGATTTAAGGCCAGAACTAGTTCTAAGCCCTATAATCGCAAATACATATTATAAATGTGTACTAATAACAAACGCGTACTAAACAACAATCCCTACCCCAATAACACTTCCCTCCCCCCAAAAACATGGCTACGCCTACCTTAAATAACTAGGAAGACTCCTTACCACTAGGGGTAGCTTCGTACACGAAACTTATTAATAAAGATTAGGACGAATTTACTATTAATATAACAACTTATACCATAAAACAAGTTAACAGCTTTCTCTTACACCATATTATATTCTACTAAGGTAGACACTACACTAATCTACAGCTGTGGGAATATTTTAAGGAGGATTTTATAAGATAGACCGCCAATACCTAGGCACTTAGCAATGTTAATATTGTTTAGGATTTTTAAGACTTCCTTTATAGGAATAGGGTATACGTTACTAAGAACAATAACCCAATTACTAGCAATATTTAGGCCGTTATTATTAGTATAAAAGAACCAGTATAGACGGAAGCTAAGATCATACATTAACTATAGAAACCTAAAACCAACCTATATTCTTTAGAAGGCAACTTTAATTCGGAACAAAACCCCTAGAATACTACTCTCTTACCTAGAAGTGCTCTCCTACCTAGAGGTGCTCTCCTACCTAGAGGTACTCTTTCTCCACCTCCACTACCTCTAGCTCCTCTACTCCAGCCAACCAGTAAGCCTCCACTATAAAAAGTCACAAATCTAATAAAGGTATATTTAGACAAAGAGAAAAAGTTTAGAGGAGAACTATATAACATACTTAAAACAAAACTATAGGTCTTTTATAACTGCTGTAGCAAGGTTAAAAATCTAATACCACTAGTTTTATTATGCTTTCTTGGTTATATTAAAGGGACAGGCGGCGACATTTTATTACGACTATATTGTGGGTAGAAACTATAGCTTTAATATAATACTTTAGCTTACTAGAGCCCACTTTAAAACCAACAAGAATTGCTAACTTTATATATCCAAATAGCGGGAGACTATATTCTAAAGAGTTATTACTTCTAACTTAATAAAGACTTATTTAGAGTGCCTCTAACTACTCTTTAATAAACTCTAGAAAATCTAATATGGCTTTACTAAAACTTACCAAAATAAGAACAGCCTAAGGGACTAGGTTATCTTAGCCTACTATGGCGTTCCTAAGTGCAATCTAGCACTATATAAACCTATAAATACGTTTAAAGGAGTATATGCCGAGCTATGCTTTGCTATAGGTACTGCAATACAAATATAAGAATCTTAATAGTTCTATACCAAAAACTCTACCCAACCAAGTATTCCTAACTAATATAATTATAACTAAACTAACCAAATATATAGTGGCTATAATAGGGAATACGGCAAAGGGTATAATTAATATTAACTATAAGGCAATTATGGAGGTCCTTATAGAGGTTTATTTTAAAGTAATTGCTAGAAGAAGTACTACATTTATAAGAAGCCAAATTGCTAGTTAACTAGACACTCCCTTAATAAGCGAAAGGAGGCATATAACAAGTTTTATTAGAGTATAAGAAATGTTAAAAATTATAAGGTCACTACAGCCTACTTCTAAAGCTTTCTAGTTTAATATAAAGGCGTAGAAGATCTTAAGGGTAAGGTTAATAAGACTAAACAGCTCCTTATAGATATAGAAATTAAGGACTACTCTTCTAACCAATACTTTACTAAGTATAGTAAGGTAGATGGTATATAAACCATCACTATTCTTAATAACTAATCTACGCTCCATTCTATTATAAAGTTAGATATCTTTAATAAGCTAAAGGAAAGCTCTACATTCTCCTTTAATAATAGATACTTAGCAAACGTCTTCTATAGTATTATACCAGATACTAGAGCCGCAGGAATATCTATAGTAGGAGAACCTTAAGTTTAAGCCCTTTAGCAGCTTAATAGCTCTATTTAGATTAACTAATTAATGGCAGGCCAATATACAATACGCTTTAGCAAGGGTACCGCAATCTCTCTTAGCACAATTAGGGTCTAAACCCCCTTAGGATATATTACTTTCCATATTATTCCTACAAACACTCCGTTTCTATTCTGTATTAAGGATATAGATAAATTAGGCATTAAGCTTAACAACCTTAAGAATATGCTTATATAGGGAGATAATTGGGTGCCTATTATATATAAGTAGGGTTACCCTTAGCTGCTCCTTTAATAACCAGAAAGGAGTATTGCTTAGAGCTATTTAACTAAGTTAGAGTTATGTTAACTATACCGTTATTTTAGCTACCTATCTATTTACTAATTACTTAGGGTTCTTTAGCAAGCAGGCTATAAAGTCAAGGTTAAGGCAATTAAGCATCTTATAAAGTACTGCTATTACTGCCAAATAAACTAGAAGTCCTCTAGCCAATTTAAGTTCACCCTTAAAGATAACTACAACTTTAACTTCTGTATTATCATTAACGTTATATATCTTAGCGGCAAGCCAGTACTCTAAGTTATTAACTTCTTAACCTCCTTTTAAGCCGCATGTTTCTTAAAAGATATATTAGCCAGAAACGCATAGGATACCCTTTAGTTATGCTAGATTAATATCTACTTAGGACCCCCTAATTAAATTATCTATAATATAAAAAAGAACTTCTTATCTATAGAGTTCTGATAATAGACAAAGGTAATAGTAATTAAGGTTAAGGAAGTCCCTATTAAGGTATATAATAGTATTAGAAAAGTGGAACAATATTATACGCCATTATGCCGTATATATAAGATTATCTCTTTAGAACTAGAGGATGCTAGCGAAGAACTTACCTTATAAATAGCTATTAAAGCTATTAATAATTCTGCTAGCCTAGATAGACTTGTACCCATATTATTAGTCTCTAGCGCCTACCCTTAAATAACTAACAATTCTCTACTATCTCCCTCCATTATATAATAAGCTAAGGCTATTCATAAGGCAATAAAGGAGGTATAATATCTCTACGCTATACGCTAAGTTAACAATGTACTAGGAATAAGAAATGGCCTAAACACCTTAACTACGCTTAATCTGCCACTTCAGTCTAAGGTATGCATATGGTGTAAAAAGGGAGGATAGTTAGGCCCATATTAACTTATTATAATTAATGGCTAGACTTACACTATTTAGATGCCTTGCGGATCCACTTAATTCTATTTAACTGTTATTAAGCCTTACTACAAAGATAACAGTTTTAAGCCTTTGTAGGATACTATAGAAAATGCCCTAGAGGAGAGCCACAATTAATATACTCTAGAAGGTAACCGCAATTCTAATACAATTGTAGTAGATACGCCGTAACTATAACGCGGTAGAGGTTGCCTAAAGGGATTATAAAATCGCTAACATCTTATTAATTTTAAAGAGCAATTTATTACTGCTATTAAGAATAGAGTTAAGTTGTTAATGGCCTTTATAATAGCTAAGGAGAAGGCTGACTTTAAACTCGCAAAATAGCTCTGAAAGAAAGGTCATATTATAACTTTAGGAGCTCCTTTCTAAGCATCTAATAAGTAGGAAATCAATAGTCTTATTATAAAAGGAGTCTTTAAATTTAAGAAATATAACCCTACTAAGTTTAATAAAGTTTGCATCTTTAAATTAAGAATGGTTAATAAAATTAAGGGTAAAGCTACTAACGCCCCATTTAAGAAATTAAGGCTTATTATTTAAGGTTACAACAATAATAGTAAAAAGGTAATTCTTACACAATCTCCTATAATTTAACAAGCTAGTTAGCGAGTTATTATTACACTAGCTCCCTCCTTAATAAAGAATAGAATAGTGGTTTATTTATAAGATATCACTTAGGCCTATACCTAATTAGAGACGTACCTTTAGTGCTTAATATTGGCATACCTTCTAGAGCAAATTCGCCATTAATATCCTAAAGAGACAATTATGGTTGTGCTTAAGCCATTATATAGAATCGTAGAGGCAGGAACTTATTAGTAGGCTACCTATAGTAAGCACTACAAAGAGAAGCTTTTAATGACTACTTCTATATTCAATCTATGCTTCCTTATTATAGCTATAAGAACTCCATTTGGAATTATTAGTATGCAAACTAATAATACAATTATCTTGGGAGACGACCAATTCTTAGCTCTTAAAGAAGATGAGCTAGTAAAGGTAAACCTTATAGTAAAGCTAAAGGAAAAGCTTAATTTAATAACACTATTACTCTTTAATGGATGCATCCTTTCCCTAAATAAGGATTCTATTACTTTACGCCAGAAGAGTTAAGGCAAGAAGATTAATGTTATTAATATTAATTTTTTAAAGCAAGGATACGTGGAGCAACGAGCCTATAGAGCTTATGTTGCTTCTATCTATTAACCTAAGGCTTCTTTTAATCTCTCTATTGCTGCTTAATACTAGGAACTAACTAAGAATAACGTTCTTGCCCTAAATAAATGTCTTTCCTAGCAAACAAACCATCTTAATTAGGGACTACTCTATATGCCTATTAATCTTCCTACTGCCAAGCTCTTTGTATTTATTAATAGATCATTTATAAATAATAAAGATTTTAGCTCCCAGCTAGGATATAAGATTATTATTATAAACGAATTTACTAGAGAGAATAATTTTATAATCTACGGCAATTTTATCTATTAGAGCTTAACTAAAAGCAAGCGTGTTACTTAAAGCGTTTTAGTATTAGAGATATATAGAATAGTTGGCGGAGTTAACATAGCAATTGCAATTAGAACTACCCTAAAGATAATTATAGATTAACTTAAACTTCCCACTATCCCTATAATTATATGCACCAATTTATACTCCCTCTACGAGTGTTTAGTTAAGCTTGGTACCACAAAGGAAAAGCGCCTTATAATCAATATTATAGCACTTTAGCAATTCTATAAGCGTTAAAAACTCTTTAAAATTTAATGGATTAATGGCTAAGATAACCTAGTAGATATAATAACAAAGGCAAACCTAAATAAGGCACTAGAGACATTTATTAACACAAATACTCTGCATATATAAGTTAAAGGTTGGGTTAAAAGGGAGTAGGGGTATAATATTCTGCAGACCCTAACTCAAACCAGCTAATCAGGATTTTCCATCCCTAGGATGGAAAATCGCTATTAACTCGCTTACTACTAGCGCCTTAGTGGCCCTCCTAACAAGATATCTACCTATAACTCCTAAGTAAGAAAGCATAATATGCTAAGAGGCAAATTTTGGGACAGCGAGACTTATATTATAATAGCAATAGTAAGTAAAGAGGATTGATATTTATTACGCTAGTTGAGCGGTATATATATATAGATAGCAACCGTAAAAGAAGAGTTGCTAGTGTTGGGAATATAGGCAAGTTGCCATTACGCGAGGCAAGTTGCCGTCACGTGCTGCCGCGGCACTAGTGTGGCGAGGAGCCTTAAGCTCCTCGCCCTTCCTTAAGGAAGAGCGATATATATAATAATCATCATCATACTACCTACAACTTGTAGATACGTGATATTACCTTGTAATACCTACAATATTAGCTAAAAAGATAATAGTATTTGCGAATCTGTTGCGACTATAGCGAGATCTAATATATATACTCTTATATTGCAACGTATATAAAATACCATTCTACAGAAAGGATAAATACTAGCAGCCTTATATTAATTAATTTAACTCCCTAGATTAAATATATATACGCGTTGTCTATAGTAATTATTAAATATTACTAGCTTTAAATATCTAAGCACTAGTAATTAATCCTAGCTACTTAATTAGATAGTCCTTATTAATAATATCTGGACATAAGCCTACGGGTTAAGAGATAATAGATATATTTATATCTTTTTAATATTAGATTCTTTAAGTAACTATTATCCTTTATATATAGATTTTAGCCTTATAGAATATTATTAAGGGACAAGATATAGTATTATGGAAGAAGAGTTAAAATTTAAAAAATATTTTCGCGATTTTATCCCTTAACACGGTGGGTCCTTTGCCAAGGTCGCTTATATTCGTGACTAGATTTAATTAGATATTTGCATTAACCCGGCCTTTCCAATTGGTTGATTCTTATCGATAACTTAAGGACTAAAATTGTCGTGTTAAGGGATAACTAATCGCCTATATCTAACCTTTTATATAATTTAGCTATAATTTAGCTATAATCTAGAGTAAAAAGAGATAATGGAGGGCTTATACCTTGTATTATTTTTGAAGTAATTGGACGATAGAAAGGTAGTAAGGTTTGGCAGTGATTAAAGAATCTGGTGGTTGATTACTCCAAATCGCATCCTTCGTGGAGAATTCGTTGGTTGATAAGGAGCAGTGCAACGTCCATCCGTGCGCCAACGATCCACGAAGGGTCTGATTTATGAGACAAAGCGCGACTGACGTTACTAGCCTACCACCTTGGAACCGTCCTGATTCACCGACACTGCTATGTCTCTGGCACTGGGGGCGCTTTCGCCCGAACTCATATCATTGATCGTCGCAAGCCTTGAAAGACCGCTAGCGCCGTATGCCACAATCTCGCGCTCCTTCCAGCCTGCAATCGAACATCTCACCTTCGGATCTCTTAGCATCAAATCCACCGAGATTGACACATTTGAGCGTCTCGTATCTGATCAACGTCGCGAGGCACTTTTTAGCCTTACATTTAACGTCGTCTTGCCCGCTTACGATGACGACGCTCGGGGTGACGTCGAGAGTCTAGCAGACGTAGCGGCCAATGATCAAGTTTTTGAGGATTCAATGAGCCGACTGTTCTTGATCTTGAAATCCTGGGAAGTCACTCCACCAAAGTCTGCGGTTGTGGATAAGTCAAGACCATTGACGCTTCATTTATACGCCTGGTCTCCAACCGATCCAGCCTACCGCGATCAGCATAAACTTTTTGAGCAGAAACTAGACGTGGTGCTAGGCATACGACCTGACATCTTCGAGAAACGCTACGAGAACTCTTTACTCTCATTTCCTGATGCACTGATTAACCTACCTTCTTTGACCAGGATTATAGCATTTTATGCCTATGGGCAGGGCAGCCGCAGGACCTTCGATGCTGGGTCGGTCGTGCGCATTGCAGCATCATTGCCTCATCTGGAAATTCTTGAAATGGAGTTGAAAGATTGGCTCTATGATTCTGAGCGCAGGCAGCAACAGCGCAAAGGTAAAATCCCTGTGCATTGATATCAGTCTTCACTTTCCGGCCTAACTAGTCACAGCTCTCGCTCAAGCATTTGCGCTACTACCTACAAGCAGCTTAAAGCGCCTCAAGCTACAACTTCCGTCGATGACTCTCATGGACTATGAATACATTTCAACGATACCTTCTATGTCCGAATCAGCCGAGCTTTCAGATGAGCTAAGCAGCGCTCTCCACAATCTATCCAATGCACCGAAGCTCGAAGGGCTTGTAGTCGGCCCCGCATACTCTGGCTCTTCAACTTTATTCTGGCGACCTGATTCACCAATATGCCCACATCCCTGGGCTAATTTGAAGCGAATCGATGTCTCATTCGCCCCACTGGCGCCAGGAGGCGTGAGGCTGTTCGAGGCTTCCGAAACCATGGGATGGCACGATGAATTCAGTGGCGAAGACAGCGCAACAGGCTTGGTTCCATTGCCCTCGGCCCTGGAACCATACTTTGTCGCCGCTTCCAAGTCCGCCGCCCATATGCCCCAGCTTCAGCACCTTCGTGTTGCAATTTGGAAGCCTTATTCTGTTACCACCCTGAGCTGGGAAATGGAGTTCGCAGCTGCTGGAATATCAAGCCGGTTCGACGATTGGGAGACCTATGCTCTAGAAGGCTCTACACCCCTCTTCCAAGAGCAGAACCTCACCAGTATAGATTGTGTCTATTGGTGCGTGCATGGTATGGAATTCCCCGACAGAGTTTGCAGCATCTGGAAAGAGAGGGGACTCGTGTCTAACGGCCTCAGGGTCGTCGAGAGGAGGCGGAGTCCTCGGCAATCGGGGCTGTTTAGTGTTGCCACTACGAATGATGATCTTCTTAGAATGCAACAGGCTCTCCTAAACAGTTAAGAGGGAGCCTATTGTGGACATAGGATAAAGTAAGAGTCCTACGGACCAGACGCCAGTGATTGGAGTGGAGTGGATTTGGGGGTCAAACCCACTCTATACGCTAAAGAGCTAATAGAGCTCTAGGACTTTAATGCAGCTCTAGATCAAATATATACTAAAAATAGTAAGTCTTAGCAATAGATAGGTATTTAAATAAAAGAGGAAGATTTATAGAGGCATGGGTTAAAAGTTCCTAGCCCCCCTGTCGTAGTGGTGTGCGTTAGCCTTTAGTGGCTTAGTGTGGCGTAAGCGATACTTGGCGCGTACCGCAGGGTTACGGTATATCCCTTCCCACGCTGGTTTATGTCCACGCATATTGATAAGGGTTTAGCCAATTACAGGCTCTCGTTTAACTAAGAGCTTAACGTTAATACTAATGTTTATAGGCTTGGCGCCAAGCTATAGATGCCAGCGTGGGAAGGGATACAACTCTCCCCTTAATACTAGGCCAGCGGTAAAGGGACACCCCCTAATTGATATGCGGACACCCCCCAATTGATATACGGACACCCCCTCCTTAATTGGTTTAGTTCCTTCCCAATCAAGTTAGAATATCACGTGCGTTTAACTTGTTTACATCTGCGTCGCGAAAATTAAATTATTAAAATGTAACTTTTATAACTGCAATATCACGATTAAGTCTTGATTTTAGTTATAGTACAAGTGGTAGAGTCTAAATTAGATTTAGAATGCGCTAAAGGAGCCCTTAGCAAAATCCTCCTAAAAAGGCAAGTTACCTAGGCCTTTGTAAGCCTTGCTGCCGACACCTTATAAGTCATCTATAGTAGTATCTTAACTTCCACCACTACTCTTACTACCTAAAATATTACCCACCTGCTCCTAAGTTGATTAATTGGATGATGTAGTGCTTTACAAGGCGTCACGCAAACTAATTTGGGTGCTGCTACCTCTGCTTAATATCTGTAGGTTGCCTCCGCGGGCACTCCCGCGCCCACGACCACGACCACGCCCACGCCCACGCCCACGCCCACGCCCGCGTCCGCGTCCGCGTCCGCGCACAGTATATCTAGTATTTCGTTTAAATGCTAATGGCTTGCGGCGAGTCGATATATTAACCCAATTAGGAGTTGCAGAGCTAGCTAGGCGACCGCGGCGACGCTTAATAATTAGAGGCTCTTAAATAAGTAGTAGAGGATTAATAGGTAGGCTGGTAAGAGGATCTGGCTAAGGGCGATTAAACCACTAGTGTTTATTAATTTCGGTAAGCTTAATTTTAAGTACGGAGGTGGCGCTTTGGTATAGCTGTTGGTAGAGCATATGGTAGTAGGGGAGGCCGTATACAGCAGTCCAAGAGCCACTATAATTTGACTAGTAATTAGCAGACTTTGCAAGCTTTAGTTAGGCCTTAAGGTGGCGAAGGCCCTAGGGCGTTACTTTATATAAGATATCTTTAAACTTAGGCTTGCGAACGTTATGCGGTGGACTGTCTTTGTAGTATACTATTGTTGCCGTATGCTTATTTACATCGTTCTTAATAAAGTTCTTAATATTTAATATAACATTAAGTAGATCGCCAGTAGAAACTTAAAGGTAGCGCTTTAATTTGGCGTACGCGCCCTTAAGTCGCAATATGACTCTAGATTAAAGAACATTTAAATTAGCTTTATAAGGTCAATATATTACGCAGCACGACTTTTTAACTTACCTATTTCTAAAATATATGTATAGATCTGTGTAGTAGTAACAAACTCTCTACGGTATAGCCACCACTTATCTTTTAAGTAGTTAATTAGCTGTTCTTAATTGCTGTAGTCCTCCATAAGTTGGTCCTAGGCTATAGTAAACTTCTCTGATGTATTTTAGCTGTAGTAGTCTGCCTAGCGCTTTATGAACTTATCGCGATGCTCTTAAATCTTTCCCTTCTCCTTATTAGATAAGTCTCCTTATATTACCCAGTTGCTTTGTGCGTGCGTAAGAACGTTCTTGGTAATATGCCATAGGTAAAGGAGCTGAGGGACTCTAGGAAAGTACACGCGTAGTGCATTCTTGAGCGCCTATTCCTTGTCCGTAATTACAACTTTGGGTATTAAATTGTAGCGGTAGTAGAGAAGGTAGAGCTATTGAATTGCGAAGCTGTAATCGACTTCTATTTCACCCGGTAGAAAATAGTAAGTAAGCTTAAAGTTCTGCCCAGTATTACTAACCCCTACTGTATATAGAAAGGGCATCTTAAACTTGTTTGTTTTGTAAGTATAATTAAGTAGTAAAATATTAGGGTTCTTCTGGAAGAACTTAATTAATTCTAGATAAGCGAAGAATAGATATTTGACTCAATTGTTATCGTCTTCCTTATGTGTAAAGTAGTATTTTAACTTAGGATCATCGCTACCGTGCTCACTAAGAGATTTGATTAATGCTTAAATTGGGGTGAGGCCTCTAAGGAGTCTCTTCTTATTTGACTTTCGTTTGTTATAGATATCTTAAATACTAATTATAATGTCCTTCTTTAGTAGATTTATAAGTATTTTAGTAGCCCTAATACTACTGCCTAACATATCTGCAATTATCCTATTTATATTATAAGAACGCTAACGGTGTTGCGGTAGAGCAATTGGGTTAATAGCTGCTGAGTAATTGTTAGCGACTCAGTCAATCGAGGCACGAGCACGGCAAGAGGGTCGCGCAAGCCTGTACAATTGGATTGTCTATAAACGAGGATCCAAAGCTAGAGAAAGGAAAGGAGAAGAAGAGCAGCGCCGCTTAATATTTTATGCGATCTTTGCGTTACGTGACCGCAATCTGCGGCAATTTACTAGTACCATAATACTATCCAAGATTATCTGAAACTGTCTGCAATTGTCCGCTACAATCCACTGCCATAATCCACCGTTTTCTACCAGCGCCGTAACATTACCCCCCCCTCCGAAAAAGCCTGCCCTTAGGCTTTATATGTCTGTGGGGTGTTCTTATCTGTATGCTTAACAGGTAGCTTATTATCTTCGCTATACTAGCACTCCATCCACTCGTCTAGATACTTCGGGGGTCCTAGCTTATTAGGGTATTAGTTATGGAACTCTTTAAGCTTCTAGGGGCAACCTATAAAATTCTAAGTGGGGTACTAGGTTGGGTCTAGATCGTAACCTTTCTATTAGATATGGTATTTTAGCGTTCCTTGTACTAGTTTATAGGCTAGTATTTTATTAACTTCCCATTTATCGTCGCTATTAACTTAAATCGGTAGTGGAGGCTTATTCTTTTGTCCAGGTAGTGGATTATTTGCAGCTTTCTATAGCTTATCTGGTGAGAAAATAGGGTGGACTTTAATTAAGTCTGGGAGTTTAACCTTATATAAGTTGCCTTCTTTATTAAGGATCTTATACGGTCCTGCTATCTTATAGTCTAGCTTACGGCTAGGCCGTTCTGTCTTCTAGTTCTTTGTTGTAACCTAGACCTTATTGCCTATAGTAAAGTCAGGCTTGCGCCTGTGCTTATTTACCTGCTGTTCTATTGATTTCTAGGCCTTCTCTAGGTTCTTATAGGCTACCGTCTATACTTCTTCTAAGCGTCTAGCATATTTCTGTGCTTCCTTATAAGATAGTTTTTCGCGCACGGTCTGTGGTCCTTCCGGTCTTTCCCAGTTAAAGCTTATATAAGGTAAGTATCCCATTTCTAGCTGAATAGGTGCAAACCCCGTAGAGTTATAGGGTAGGGTTGCCTGGGTATAGTCTATTATAGGTAGTAGTTTGCTCTAGTTGTCCTAAAAGTAGTTAATAAAGGGCTGGAGTCTCTAGTCTAAGTATTAATTTACAATCTCCGTCTAACCATCTATCTGGGGGTGGTATGCTGTAGAGGGCTTTAGCCTAATACCTAGGATCCAGGTGAACTTGTTCTAGAAGGCTAATATAAACTGCGGCCTGTGGTCGGATATAATAGTATCTAGTAGTCCGTAAATTTGGTAGATATAGTGGATATACAATTAGGCCGCCTCTTTAGCATCAATATTCTTATAACAGGGGATTAAGAACGGGCGCTTGCTAAAGTGGTTGACTAGAATTATAACCATATTATATCTGTCGCGGTCCGTAGGTAACTCGTAGAAGTCTATAGAGATATACTGCTAGGGGCGTTCTGGTATTAGAAGTGGCTTTAATAGCCCTAGGGTCTTGTCTTGTGGAATTATAGACCTACGGCAGTCATCGCAGTTCTGTATATAGCGGTTAATATCCGTAACCATTCCGGGCCAGTAGTAACGGTTACCAATAATCTTATGGGTCTTATTCTTTTTAGGGTGGGCCGTAGAGACCTAAGCATGTGCTTTAGCGATAAGCTAAGTCCGTAAGTTCTATATCTCTGCTACTACTAGCCATTCCTGGTGCTTAAGCAGTCCGTTTTCTAGGGACTATAGGCCAGTAGAATCCTTTGCCTTTTCACGGTACTCCTATAGAGAAGGGGCCGTATGGTTTGCCTACAGTAGTTTATTAATAAGGTTAAGTTCTATAGAATTAATAGGACATATCTTAGCGCTTAAAGGGTCCGTATTTAGTTCTGCCCGTATTTAGGGGTCAAGGCATTCTGGTTATAGTAGCGTTTAAGTCCATAATAAGATCTTTATAGCTGCCTAATTATCTAGGTCCTGTTTACGCCTTATAAGAGTATCCGCACAGTTGGTAGCACCTGGCCTATATATAATTAGGAAGTTAAACTAGGATAGGACCTCTGCCTAGCGTACCTACCAGGCTGTAAGGGCCTTTGTTGTTATAAAATATTCCAGGGCTTTATGGTCCGAAACTACTTAAATAGGCTTAGGGGCTCCTTATAACTGTGTTCGCCAGTACTAAAAGCTAGAGATAATGGCCAGCATTTCTTTGTTATAAATTGGGTAGTTTAGCTTAGCATCTATTATAGTCTGTAAATAGTAAGCAATAGGGTGCCATTTTCCATCTGTTTACTTCTGGGAGTAAACGCCAGCTATAATGCTGTCTAAGGCATTAGTTTCTAGCATTAAGGGCCGTTTTAGGTTAAAGTGGGCGAGTAAGGAAGCAGAGACCAGTCGTTTCTTAAGCTCGTTAAAGGCCTGCCTATATACAGTATTAAAGTGAAAGGGCCGGTCCTTATGGGTAAGTTGGCTTAGGGGCTGGGCAATTCTACTATAGTTCTTAATAAAGCGTTGGTAGAAGTTGTAGAACCCTAAGAATAACTATACCCCCTTTACGGTCCTTGGGGGTATCTATTAGTTAATTATAGCCGTCTTTTCTAGGTCTACCTTAATTCCGTTTATACTAATAATAAACCCTAGGTACTTTATGCGCTTAACACTAAATTCCAATTTCCTAATATTAGCCTAGAGGCCAGCCTCTTGGAGCTATTGTAGGACTTTATAGACATGCTCCTCGTGTTCCAACTTATTCTTAGAGTAAATTATAATGTTATCTAGGTAGGCCGTATAGAAGTTATTAAGGTAGTTAAAGAGTATATTGTTTATATATCACTGGTACGTAGCTAGTCCGTTGGTTAGTCTAAAGGGAAGTACTTTATATTTATATATTCCGTAACGGGTCCGAAATGTGGTAAGGTCTTCTAATCTAGGGTCTATTCTAATCCGGTAAAAAGCCTAACGGATATTAAGCTTAGTAAAGATTTTAGCTCTACTTATTTGGGCTAGAGTCTTATTAAGTAAGGGTAGGGGGTAGCGGTCCTTACGGGTTATATTATTAAGTTTGCGGTAGTTAATGCAGAAATAAAGTCCTCCATTTGGCTTCTTAGCAAAGAGAATAGGCGAGTTAAAAGGGGCTTAACTAGGCTTAATAAAGCCCTTATTTAGGTTATTAATAAGGTACTACTTTATAGCCTGCAATTTGGCAGTAGACTGCTGACGAAGGGGGCTATAACTAAGGGTGTCTTCCTTGTCTGGCTTAATCTTAATCTTGTGGTCGTACGGTCGGTAAGGTAGGAGTATATTGGACGCTGCCTTGGAGAATATGTCCTTGAATTTCTGGTGTTAATGGGGCAGTTTCTGTTCTACTAGCTCCTTATCTATAAGCTTACTTTCCTATCCGCTAAGCTTGCTTTCCTTTTCCTTAATTATTTAATCGATTTTATATAAGCTGGTAGTAAAGGCAACGGTATTAGGTTGGACCAAGTTCTGGTAGAATCCTACGGCGCCGATGCAGCAGATATTAACTGGGGGAAGGTCCATAGGTTTCTTTACAGACTTTTATTAGGCTGTATTTTGCGGTATAGGGTTTGTAGTCTTTCTTAGCTTATATTCTATTTTCCATAAGTTATCCTTCTAGTTTATTAGTTTAGTATAGCGTCCAGTATTCCTGGCCTTCCTTTATAGCTGTGTAGGGCCTAAGTTCTCCGCGGGGGACTTAGCTAGGTTACTACTAATTTCCTAGGTCTTTGGTGCGGGTAGCGTAACATAGGTAGTCTAGGGGCGGTATAGTATACGAATCCGTTACGGATTAAGCTATATATCTTTCTTAAAGGCCTGGTCCCTACGCATAGCGTCGGCCTAGTGAATAGTATTAATCTAGGGCCGTATAAGGTTTTTCATTGTAATACTAATTTCTTTTATAAAGGAAGGGGTTAGGGGTAGGGATTTAGGCTAGATAAGCCGTCTACTCTGTATGTTAAGCTATAAGCCTAAATAGGCTAGCCATTTTCTTTTTAAGATTATATCGTGGCTTCCTAGGTCTGTAATAAGAAAGGGGACGTTATACTGCCTTCGCCCATTAACACGGAGGTGGATTTGTAAAATAGTTATAATAGGTGGTCCTATTCGTCCGTTATACCCGCGAATAGGAACTGGTTTAGGCAGTTCCTTAAGAGGCGCATTTAAAAATTTAGCTAGCTTTACGGCGTACTAGGTATCTATTAAGGCAAAGGTATTTGCTCTAGAGTTAGCTAAAGCAGAGGTTAAAACTTGATATCTATTATAAAATAAAGTATAAGGGATAGTGCAGCTTCTTCTACTAACTAGCCGACCCAGATTAATATATAATATGTTAATTCCTTTTAACCCTAGAGAGGAGTCTTTCTCTAGGGTTCCTCTTTTTTTAACTCTATATTATTCTCCTAAATTAATAGAACCTTGCCCGTTTTTGCCTTTGTCTGGCAATTTTTTGTAAAGTGGTCTTTCTGGCTGTATAAGAAGCAAGCTCCTTAATTACTAAGGGCCTGTTTATAGGGGTTGTTATACATGGGCTAAGTGTACGCTAGACCCGCAGTAGGACTAGCTGTATAGCTAGCTGCTAAATTAACGGCGGGCTGTGCGGCTGGTGCCGTAGGAGTTGTAGATTGTGCTAGAGTATTATAGGCCGTTTATATAGTGCTTGTGGTCTAGTTTGGAGAGTTTCTAGCTTTGTACCACTTAGCTTATGCCTTAATTCAATAGAGGCCTTGGTCAATAAATAGGCAGTGGTCCGTAAGTACCTTTAGCGTCTGTACAGTAGTAAAAACTGGTAGTACGGCGCGCTATAGGTCTAGGGTAAGCTTGTTAAAGAGGTCCGGCATTAGGTCTTTATGGGGAATTTAGGCTTGGCTAGCTAGGTACAGAAAGCGGGTCTGAAAGGCTAAAAAGGTCTCTATCGTCTTTATATTAAGAGCTTTATAATTAAGGCGGGTGTTCTGTACCTTAAAGGGGTCCTTGTAGATGGAAGATAAGTGGTTAATTATCCCGTCTCCAGAGAGGAAGGGATTTGCCGAGTCCTAGGCGTATCGCGGATGTAGGTGTATCTGTGCGTCTCTACCAGTACGGCCAAAGACGTAGGCCATCTTAGCTTAAGTAGTGGGGAAGTAGTCCGTATTGACTTTAAGCTTATCCTATAATTGAAGCTTCTAGTTATTAAATATAGGGTTAGTTCCGTCTGTAAGTAATAGGGGGTCTGCAACCTTTACAGACTATAATAATGCTGATGCTGTATATTAGGCTAGGGCCTTAAGGACTGTAGCAAGTCTCTAGGTGTCTAATAACTCCTTACTAGGTGTAGGGGTGTCTCTGGTTTTAAGCAGCTCTTAAAGCCGTTCAATTTCGGTATTAGCTGCTACTAGTTCTTCCTAGGGGGTTAAGACGGCGACTGTTTTACTATTAGAGGTATTTGCGGGTCCTACAGCAGCTTTACCAACTGCTGTATTTCTTGGCATGGTAGTAGGGGTATTAGGTAATTTCCGGTGTTTGTTTATTTTCTAGGGGGTCTAGTCTATGCGTGTCCTATTCTTAGGTTTCGCGTTCTGTTCGTATTCTTTTAGTTCTTGGAGGTCTGTCCTATCCTTATAGTCCTATTCTATGTCCTTGTCCTGTTTGTGGCCTTATAGATATATTTAAGTTCCTTCTCAGAAAAGAAGAGTAGTAATAAGCTTTAGATAATATTAGCGACTTAGTTAATTAAGGCATAAGCACAGTAAGAGGGTCGCGCAAGCCTATATAATTGGATTGTCTATAAACGAGGATCCAAAGCTAGAGAAAGGAAAGGAGAAGAAGAGCAGCGCCACTTGATATTTTATACGATCTTCGCGTCACGTGACCGCAATCTGCGGCAATTTGCCAGTACCGTAATACTGTCCGAGATTGTCTAAAACTGTCTGCGATTGTCTGCTACAATCCACTGCCATAATCCACCGTTTTCCACCAGCGCCGTAATAGTAATTATAATTAGGATCCTTTACTTCTAAGCCCCATCTAATTAGTATACGCGTTAGTGTATTACGGACGCTTTAAGTACGATGTTACGACTACTTGGAGAAGAGTCGCAGGAAGCTAGTTGGTTGATATAGGCACGGTCTAGAATGGATCCGGTGGAACTATATAACGAGGAATGGTAAGCGAGTCATATAATATTATACGCAGTATACGGAGTATATGCAGTGTACGCCACGTATAATACGTATAACACGTACCTTACATACAAGAGAGGATTTCTTAGGAGTATGGTTGTGTATTTAAAGGACCTTAGTCCCTACCATAGATAGTTCTCTCCTTGTAGTAAATCTCAGAATATAATTAGAGTTAATCTGTTAGGCAACTACTCCACTAGTTATTATTACGTTATTGATTTCGTTCTTACCTACATACCTAGCCCAATAATAGAACCCACTATAGTTTCTACTACAAGGTTCCGTTACATATTTACTACTAAGGTTACGGTATTTGAATAAAGTTAAATAATATGCCACTAAGAGCAGCACTAGTTACGACGGCGTCGGCAATAGCCACAACCTTAGGGCCAGGAGATACTAGTATAGACAACGGGGATTCTTAAGTGGTTACGCGAGGTCAGTTACAGGAAATGGTTAATTACTTATAAGATAATAGTAGGATACTTAAAGAACGCATTAATGGAATCAGAGCAGCAAAGATTAAGTTACCTTTAATTAAACAATTCTCAGGAGAGAAGTTAAAGCTCAAGGGATTTCTTACACAAATGCACTTTAAGGTAGTATAGGAAGGAGCGAAGTTAGCAATATTGTTAGATTAAGTAGCCTATACAGGATTGTTCCTAATGGGGAGGGCACTTAAGTGGTTTAAGCCATATTTTACGGAAATATAGGCTAATGGCATAATAACTACTAACTAAGACGTACGGTACATATTTGCTAGTTAGAACGGGTTTATAGAGCAACTAACGCAGATATTTAGAGACCCGGAAGCTATAACCACAGCAGAACAAAAGCTTTAGAACTTAGTATAACGCACTTTAGCAATTAAGTATATAACACAGTTTTAAACACTAGCTATATAGGTTAAGTAGAATAACAAGGCGCTTATAGCACAGTACAAACAGGGACTTAAGGCTAAAGTCCAGGACGCAATTATCCTAATAGAAGATGCGGATACTCTAAGAGAGTTAATAGATCAGTTAATAAAGATCAATAATAGAATCTATTAAAGGGAACAAGCTAAGAGAGGGCAAGACAAAGTTCCATAGTTATATAAGGCGCAGAGTACGCAATAATAGATATAGAGTTAAAAACTATAGAATAGCGCAGAGCTAATAGACCTAAGTAGTACTAAAGAAACCTAAAGATGGGAAAAGAACCCATGGAAACCTAGAGGTTAAGGATTAAGTAATCAAAGGACCCAGGAGCAGAGGCCAAATCAGGGATCTCAGCAGCAGAAGACGTTTAGACGGACTCCACAGCAAAAAAGATAGTTTAAAGATAGAGCTTGCATAAATTACGGAAAACAAGGTCATTTTACTAGAGACTATAGAGGTGGTCAGAGTAACCATATGGTAAAGAGAACCAGACCAGTAGATAGCACGTACATATAAAGGGACGACGGTGCACTGCGAGGAACAAAAGAATATTTAATTAACAGTTTTGCGTATTATTACAATAACTCATGCCGAATTTATAAGGACGCTAAGTACGGCGCAAGCTATTGGCCATAAGAGCCAGAGTTAAAAGGACTCCAAGGAACTAGAGAGTTAGATAAAGAACAAGATTAACTCTACAAGCTAGATTAAGATGTTACAGTAATATACAGATAAAGATTAGCAGTAATAACAATAGAGTTAGAGTACTTATTAATTAACAGTAATAAGGATAAAGAGAAGGCTAACTAGGAGCACTTAAACCTCGATAACGCAATAAAAGCAGAGACTGAGACTATTACCAAATGAGGTTCAGTAACGGGTATTATAACACCATTGGATACGATTTCCATCGCTTTACAAGATAATAGGAGTAACGTTTAAAAGAAACTAAGTAAGCAGACAACTGCTAGTGCTAGCTTATTACTTAATAAAGGTAAAAGGCCACAGGCTTAAGATTCTTAAGAAGAGATAAGAGAAGTTTAAGACTCTTAAGACAAGATAAGACACACCTAAGGACCCATAACGGACGAAAACCAATAGGAAAGGGTAGTAACTCAGTTTAGTGATAAACGAATAAGTATAGGACGCAAGTTTAAGAACTACAAGTTTAGAGAACGAATAAGAACGTTAGTAATCCTAGGTAAACGCAGTGTTTAGCCTAAAGATTAAACAGTCAATACTAGGATTAAAAAGTAAGACGACTACGAAGATCTAGCTACAAGACGTAGAAAACAAGAAACTATGGATAAGTTTAGGATAAGAATTATCGCATAGCAAGAGCAGAAGCTAGATAAGAGATTAGCTATACTAGGTCGTATAAGGGATAGAGCACCTATGCAAAGAGTTACTAATAGGCCAAGTACAGGGACACTTAGGGTAAAATGGTTAGACAAACTAGAATAAGAAGAGGATTTAGATATTCTAACCAGGTTTAAAGAAAGATATACCAAAGGATATTATAATGCAGCAATAATAAGGTACTTTCTAACAGACAAACCATACACACTAAACCAGTTATACAGAAAGTGGTATAGGCAACGACACAACGACAAATAGGAAGATTTTTATATATAGCTAGATAAAAAAGTTGTCCAAAACCAACCTATTATAGAGAAACGCATAAGTTATATTAAAGGAGCATTAATTATAACATTAAGGAACTTAGAAGAGGGATCCAGGGACTAGAGAAGTAAGTAATAAATCTTAGTACCTATAGCAGAAATACCAGTGGTTAGGTTAACCAGGTATAGGTTTAAACTTAAGAATAAAGACAAACCAAGAGTTAACCCAAAACATATAGCGTATTATACACTATCGTGGATAGCTTATGTGGATAATATATGCAACATACATAGAGCACTAAAAGATAAGAACTAGAAGTACCTAGTAAGAATATATTAGGCACTAGAGGAAAAGTAGTTTAGAAACGCTAAGTATATATATAGTTAGCACCCAGTAGAAGTACAAGGTTAAGGAGATTTAACACTTTAACTAGGAAGATTCCTTATGGAAAAATGCCTAGACGGACAATAGTAGTAGGAGTGCCTAGAGAACACTTGTCTATAGTATATAGAGGAAAAGAAACGAACTAAGTATTAGCTAAAGTTGGACTAAGTATAGGCAGGATCTAGTAGCCAACAGTCGGGAAAAGGGGAGGCGTATAGGACCAGAGGGAACCAGTGTTAGAGCCTTAGACCCTTAAAGGAATTTAAGAACAACATCTAAATTTACAAGTCAAATAGCAAGATTAGCAGTTTAAAGCATTAGTAGATAGTAAAGTAACTAGGAACTATATATCACCAAAGGTAGTAAAAAGAATGGGGTTACCATACAGACAGAAGGAACACCTATATCCACTTATAATAATTTTAGGAGATTAGATAGCCTATAGAGGAGGCATTATCAATCTTAAAATAGGACCTATTTAAATAACTATTAAAGGAAGACTTGTTAGAATATCTTTTAATATCCTACCATTAGGATAGGATAAGGCGATACTAGGAATGCCTTAGTTATAGGAGTACAATCTAAAGATCAATTGGGTTATAGGTTAGGTCGATATTAAGAATACTTAATAGCGCAAAGTGCGACAGCAAACCAAGTTGGTATAGTACTAAGTCGGAGCGATATATAAAGAGACTAAGCGAGGCTTAAGTTATATACCAAAGAGATACTATAAGTATGGTAAAAAGTTATGGTTACCAGAAAGTAAAAAGCTGTTAGAGCATACAGCATAGGACCATAAGATAGAATTAGAAAAGGGAATAAGTCTAAAGTTCTTTCTAATCTATAAGCTTACTAAAACAGAGTTAGTAGCGCTTAAGGAGTTTATCTAGGAGAACTTACGAAAGGGATATATTAGACCATTATAGTTATTAGTAGGATATCCAGTATTGTTTATCCTAAAGAAAAACGGAAAACTCAGAATGTGTATAGACTATAGACAGTTAAACAGCATTACCAGGAAGGATAGGTATCCTTTACCCTTAATTAGCGAAATCCAAGACAGAATAGGTAATGTAAAGATCTTTACAAAGATAGATCTAAGATAGGCGTACCATCAGATTAGAATTAAGGAAGGTAATAAATGAAAGGCAGCCTTTAGGTTAAAGAAAGGACTATATAAACCATTAGTTATGCAATTTGGGCTTATAAACGCACTAGCAACGTTCCAAAAGTGAATTAATAGTGTGTTAGGAAAACACCTAGATGAATTTATTATGGCATACCTTAACAACATTATCATCTACTTAGAGAGTGAGGAAGAGCACGGAGAACATATTAAATAGGTCTTAAAGAGACTATAAGAAGAACAGATGCCAGTAGCAATTAAGAAATGCGAGTTCTTTACCTAGAAGACCAATTTTATTGGATTTATTATTAAACCAGGCCAACTTAACATAGATCTAAAGAAGATTAAGGCTATAGTAAATTAGCAGGAACCAGAGAACGTTATATAGTTAAGATTGTTCCTAGGGTTTTGCAATTATTGTAGAAGGTTTATAGCGTAATAGTCACAGGATATTAAGCCATTTACGCAGTTAATAAAGAAAGAAGAACTATAGGTATAGGGAAAGGAATAATAAGAACTATTTAAGAGAATTAAAGAGTTATTTACCTAGGAGCTAGTTCTTAAGATCTATTAACCAGGTCTAGAGATGGTTATAGAAACAGATACATTAGACTTTACACTAGGGGCGTGCTTCCTATAGAAATATTAAGATGGATGGCACCCAGTAGTATACTATAGTTGGAAGATAACACCACTAGAGTTAAACTATAACATCTATAATAAGGAGTTGTTAGGTATAGTTATAGCACTTAAGGAATAGAGAGCATTTTTATAAGGTATAGAGAAACTATTTATGGTTAAGATAGACTATAAGAACCTTATAGGATTCCTAATAATAAAGGAACTCAACTAAAGATAGGTTAGATGGGCGGAAATGCTTATAGAATACTATTTCGAAATTCAGTATACTAAAGGTACAGATAATGCACAAACAGACGCTTTAAGCAGAAAAGCTAAACTACAAAGTGATAAAAAGCTATTAGGAGCTTTATTGCGAAAGGATTAAGACGGATTAATTAGATATAATTATCTAAAGATCGCAGCAACTAAGGAAAGTTAGATCTATAAATTACTAGAGAGTAATTGGATACAGAAGATCTAAAAAGTATAGGTAGAGGATCTAGACTTAGAGCAATATAAAAACAGAGAAGTAATATATGTGCCTAAGTCTATTACAGAAGAATTTGTTAAGGAATTCTATAAGGGAATAATATAAGGACATAATGGAGCTATAGGCTTAGTGTTAAGACTTTAAAAGGAGTACATTATTTAAGGAATCTGGGGACTAGTAAGATAAGTTATAAAGAAATATCTAAATTGCTAAAGAAATAAACTGATGAGGCATAAGCCGTATAGAGGGCTATAACCTATTAAGACACCAGGAAGACCATAGAAGGTTATATTATAGGACTTTATTATTAAGTTACCAAAGTTAAGAGATCCTATTATAGGGCAAGATTATAACGTGATTTTAGTAATAGTGGATAAGCTAATAAAGTGGGGATACTTTATAGCATACACTAAAAAGATATTAGTAGAAGATGTTGCTAGAATCTATATAAAGGAAGTATTTGTAAGATATAGAGCACTAGATAAGATTATATCGGATAGAGATCTAAGATTTATAGTAGTATTTTGGGAAGTATTTCTAGTAGAACAAGGAGTTTGCGTAGTAATATCTACAGTATATTATCCGCAGACGGACGGATAAATGGAAAGACTAAACTAGACACTAGAGCAGTATTTAAGGCACTATATTAATTATGTATAGAACAATTAGGTATTGTTATTACCAGTTATATAGTTTACATATAATGCAACACTATAAGAAGGAATAGGGATATTACCATTTAAGGCAAATTACGGGTATAAGCTAAGGATATCGTTATTGCCACGCCAAGTAAAAAAGATGAGTAGCATAGCTAAATAAAGAATGGAGATGTTAATAAATCTTTATACAGACCTTAAAGAAACAGCTAAACTAGTACAAGAATAAATGAAAAGGTACTATAATACTAAGAGATCTAAGGGACCAGATCTTAAGGAGGGGGATAAAGTATAGCTACTATACAAAAATTTCAAGAGTTGACGATTAAGCAAGAAATTGGACTATGTTAGACTAGGACCTTTTAAAATTAAGTAAAGAATTTTATTGGTTACGTATAAGTTAAACCTACTAGCTAAAATAAAAATCTACCCTATATAACACGTTGCAATGCTAGAGCTAGCATATAGGAATATTAAGCCACTAGTCTACGAGGCAGATATATATAGAGGATAAGAGGAAGACGAATAGCAAGTTTTGAAGATTATTAGTTATGAGAATATAGATGATAAAATATAGTATAAAGTAAAGTGGATAGGCTATAGTGAGACTACCTAGGAACTACTAAGCAATTTAAGGAATGCTATAGGAAAGGTATAGGAGTATCAGAAGAAAGCAGGTTAGGTAATATTAATAAAGAAGGATCGCTAAAGAATAAGTTACCTAAGGGGGACCTAAGAGGAGCAATTGCTAAGCTACTTAGAGTTGTTTCCCTCGCAGAAGGAGAGCCAATCCTTTTATTACCCAGCTTAGATAGACCCTGTTGAACAAGTTTCCACTTCTTAGAACGGACCTTCTTATGGACACATTTAAGATAAAGAAGACAGGTAGAGGCCAACAAATGGGCTTTAAGGGCACGCTATTAAGCAGCTATAGCCTCCTGCTTTGCTTTTTGTGAATAATAAAGCTTATCTAAGGCGCTTAAGAGCTTACTGTTAAGTTTTGTAGCGGTAGATTAAATATAAGACCCTATAATAAGTTACTTAGGGAACTTAAAGACTGTTAAGAGTTATAAGACGCGTACACTTAGCGTTAAAAATAGAGCAAACATTATAGGACGATTAAACGTTTGCTTTGGTATACTCTAAGTAAGACAAGGGTTATTAAGACGAGGGACTTGCTATTATAATATACACCAACCCCGCTTTCGCACAATGAGAATATAGAGACAATATTATCTCACCAAGCGATAGTATGGCAGCCATAGTGCGAGCACGACGTTGCGCTTATAAAGAAGAAGAAGCTTTAGGTATAATAAGCAAGGATATTAACTAGACTAATTAAACAGACATTATACCTCTAGTAGACGACTTAGAGATGTTAGGGATCTTTAAGGACAAAGATAAAGAGGAGGGAGATAGTGTTACGGACGCTTTAAGTACAATATTATAACTACTTAGAGAAGAGTTGCAGGAAGCTAGTTAGTTAATATAGGCACGGTCTAGGATGGATCTGGTGGAACTATATAACGAGGAATAGTAAGCGAGTCACATAATGTTATACACAGTGTACGGAGTATATGTAGTGTACGCCACGTATAATACGTATAACACGTACCTTATATACAAGAGAGGATTTCTTAGGAGTATAGTTGTGTATTTAAAGGACCTTAGTCCCTACCGTAGATAGTTCTCTCCTTGTAGTGAATCTTAGAATACAATTAGAGTTAATCTGTTAGGCAACCACTCCACCAGTTATTATTACGTTGTTGATTTCGTTCTTACCTATATACCTAGCCCAATAATAGAACCCACTGTAGTTCCTGCTACAAGGTTCCGTTACATAGTGTAGCTTTAAAAGGACACTCTGTTATGCGGGAGCTAGTAAGGCGATCTCTAGAGGTGTTAGTATAGGCGCGGCCTTTAGCACATTAAAGCCATATCTTGCGCATAGTGGGTGGCGTTTACTTGTTAGTTTTAGATTGAAAAGTTACAACTGCATAGCCTTGCCCTTTTGCAAATTCATTAATATTATTAATTGTAAGCTCCGGGAAGTCGTACACCTTCTAGGGGGGTAGGTTGAGGGCTATAATGAAGGTAGCAATAGGCGAGCCAATACGAGGTGATATTTTGGGTATGGGCGCGCGACGATTGTTCGCGACGTAGATGTAAACAAGTTAAACGCACGTGATATTCTAACTTGATCGGGAAGGAACTAAACTAATTGAGGAGGGGGTGTCCGTATATCAATTGGGGGGTGTCCGCATATCAATTAGGGGGTGTCCGCATATCAATTAGGGGGTGTCCCTTTACCGCTGGCCTAATACTATACTCTATAAGCTTTTAAAATCTATTAAATCTATATTAAATCTTACTATTTATAATAGGTAATATATATAATATCTATATAAGGGCTTAGGTCCTTACTATAAAGATTTATAGTAGTATAAATACTAATATTTAAGCCGCTACTAGAATAAGTATCTCTTATATTAAATTGATTGTTTAAGAAGTATGGAAACGCGGCTTTAACAAGGCTAAAAGCCGTATAATTCTTAATATCTACCTTAGAGATATATCTCGATTAAAGAGCCTAATTATATATATATATATACTAAGTTTTAAGAGGTTGTTAAAAAGGTCTATTATAATCACTATAGTAGAGAAAAGAGTACTAAGTAACTTACTCTTAATACTAATATTAGCGCTAAAACTATATAGCGAATCTATAACGAAAGCCTTGTAGAAAATACTACGGTGGACTTATTAATAGGCTAGGTATATAGGTAAATAAAAAGTCGACAATATAAATAACTAGTAGAGTAGTTGCCTAATAGATTAACTCTAATTATATGCTAAGATTTACTATAAAAAGAAGAACTATCTAGGTAGGGACTATAGTCCTTTAAATATACAATCCTGTGCCTAAGAAATACACTAAGTATATTGGTATATTAGTATATCCTTTACATTCTTACGTTTCTACTTTCCTATATTCCGAACTTGTAATATAACTAACTATATAACTTTGCTACCTCTTATTCTATAGCTTAATTAGTTTTAGCGCCTCCTATACTATTTTAACTAACCCATTTATATCTTCTTTTAGTAGTTATACTGCTGCTAATATAAGGTCTATAATACTATCTCCCCCCTCTTTATCTTCGTCCTTAAAGATATTTTATATCTCTAAGTCGTTTATTAAAGGTATAGTATTCCTATCTTTAATTTAATAACCCTTATTATTCCTAATACCTTTTATTAAATTCTTATTATCTAACCGTTATAATTGGCTAGTAACTATTATCCTCTTACTAGGTAAAGTTATACCCTTATATTCTTGTTATATAGAGAAAAAGTTAGTATATATTATAATTACGGCTTTATCCAGTCGCTAACTTTCTTTTTACGCTAAGTATATAAAGTTAAATATGCAATTGTCCTGTAATATTTCATCTATCTCTAACGCTAAGTATATGCGTTTTATTAGTCTTTATAGGCGTTTAGTATCTTATCTAATTTATTATAGAGTCTTAGATTTAATCCACTGCTAAGAAATTAAAAGACTAACTCTCTGCTACTCATAATAAGCTTTAGTCCCTATATAATAATCAAGATCGTACCCTAGCTAAGTTCTAACGTTTATATATTAAACAGTTATAGATACTTAATACTTAACTAGTTACTTATTGTAACGAAGCCTTATAGGAAATACTATGGTAGACTTACTAATAGGCTAGGTATATAGGTAAACAAGAAGTCAATAATATAATAATAACTAATGGAGTGGTTACCTAATAGATTAACTCTAATTATATTTTAAGATTTACTATAAAGAAAGGAACTATCTAGGTAGGGACTATGGTCCTTTAAATATATAACTCCTCCCTATAGTAATAACTAAGTATATTAATACGTTAGTACGTTGGTACGTCTTATATCTATATACTTACAAATTAGTAAGCTGGCCTAGTTTAGGAGGTGGCCGAGTTCTAGGGGTTCGAGTTTACTGTTTATTGAGTATGGTAATTATGGTAAGCTATATTAAAGTTTAAGTAGTAAGTATTAAGTCTTTAAAGGGGTACGGGCTTTACTATACCTGTATTTATAAAAGTAAATGAGTTTTTTTTATAAAAGCCTTAAGAATTAACTAATAAAAAATATAATACTATATAGCTCTTGTACTAAATAAATACAAAATAAGAAAGAAGAAGCTAAGTAACAGAAATAGAAATACTTATTAGTGCTTGTTTTATTTAGCAGTCGTCAGAATCCGACCCCCAACTTTCTTTATCGAAATTGATAAGGGAATGCAAGTCCTCAGCGGGTAATTCCCTTAGAACGCCTATTTTAGATATCCTGAAAACAAAACTGAAGATTGAGTTTTCCTGCCGTTCGAACCAACACCACAGAGTCCTTAGACACATCTTTTCCCTTGCCTCTGCTGGATGGCCTCGCAGGATGTCGACACGCTTCGCGCCACCACAAGCCCATTCAAAGCTCGACTTCTCTTCTGAACTAAACCTTTCTTTCTGTTTGCCCCACTCGTTCTCCATCGTCTGCGAAGGCTCGAATAGTTTAAGAAGCCAAACCAAAGCACTAAGAATCACTTGACAGTGGTAGGTGTCAAGCTTGCTCTGGACATATTTGCTTTTTAGATTTTCCACAGCCTTTGACTCAGTCTCTGGCGGAAGCGTGGAAAGAATATAATCCATGATGCATACAGGTGTCTTTAAGTAGAATGGGTTGTACTTTTGCTCCCATCTGTTATGCAGGCCGTTGTCCCTCTCAGCGAGCGCAATCTCCTTCAGCTTAGAGCCAAAAGTTTCTGGTGTATCCATGTCCAGCACTTCGAGAAATAGACGAAGCACATCGATGAATGCTTTATTAACTTCCTTTTTCATGGAGGGTATTCGTTTGAAAAGAAACACGCCCAACGAGTACTTATTTTCGAATGGAGTCTTAGTCCTGTCTATGTAGAGGTCGTACAGCTGTTCCACAAGCAGTTCTCCTGTCAAGACGAGGCCGTTAAGTGAATCGAGAATCTTTTTTTCCTGCGGCGAAGCTTCCTCAAATACCCTCTTGTACTGAATATCGTGATTGACTTCAGCCCATGCATGGAGCAGAACCGACATAACCTGGATCTCCACGATGCGATCTGGATTGAAATGGCGTTTCCTGTGGTCACCGGTTCTGGAAGCTCTTGTCTTGATTCTCACTCGATAATGTTCCGCCACGTAACCTGGAAACTTGTCTCGATGAGAGCGGTTGCTGTCGTCGCTGATTTGTGATGATGCCGCAAAATTGTCAGAAAGATCAGTCTGATTTTCAAGGTGACTTTGATCAGATTCCTCTTTTTTAGAGGGTTTAGTTTGGACCACGTAGAACGTACTTTCGATTATTTCCTTCACAAGTTCACTGTGGTTGGGGAAGTACAGGGCAATGCGAACACCGGCGAGGTCGAAAATGTCCTGAAGGATGTCCTTTTTCTCTTTATAACCTCTGCTTTCGTCGAAAACTCCATTGCGGGTGTACCGTGTACAGCTTCTTCCTCAAAGAGTCCTTGGACTTCTGTCGGGATGTGACTATAGCCTCAATACCTGCCTCTTGAAGCTTTCCTCTACATTGTTCTTCTACTTCTCCAGCCAGTTCCTTCAGACCGGCTTCCATGTCGTCATACTCCTCCAAAAAGCGGTCAATGACATTATTCCCGCCAGATAGAGATGAAGCCATAGTATGCCTAAGAGCCTTCTAATGTGCATATACTATTGCTTTGGAAGCGAATCCGGTCGAGAGGTCTTTCAACGGTAGAGCCGATTGTGTGCTTCTGGGTACTTGTAGATCTATAATTTATTGTTTCTTAGTCAGACAAATATACCGATCACAGATGCGAGAATCCGAAAAATGGATGTAACATATACCTAACAATATATTCTGCCAGATATCGTGGAGTATGCAGCAGATTTTTACTTTATGCGAAGGCCGCTGTGACAAATTCAAGTTTGCGATAAGATTTAGAGAACGTTTAAATTTTCGCTGTCTCCGAAAAGGTGGTAATGGTGCACTAGATAAAGGATACTTAACCTTTCAGCTTAAATTATATTACTTTTAAGTAAAAAGAGAGACAAGGCTCTAGTAAACCACAAAACCTAGCCCATATCACACACAGTAAGGCTGAATTGCGCAGTAAAAGCCACGTCTAAAGGCAACAAGATTAAACAGCAAAACTCTAGAGGCTGATTTTCCAGGCAACAAGGCTATAGTATAAGAGCAGCGAGGCAAAACAACATAGGCAACGTGGCAAAACAATAGAGGCAACGAGGCTATACAATGAAGGCAACGAGAGCATATACTAAGGGCAACAAACTATATTATAGTAAGGCGCGGCGTTTATCACCGAGGAGGACGTTTAATCGAATATTAGGCGTATTTTAGGCTTTAATAGGGCTCCCCCCGGGGAGGTGGGGGGGTATATTTTAATAAGACGTTTAATATTATATATAAAATATTATATTATTTCTATTAAAACTTTCCTTTAGTATATATATAAGGGCTAGCCCTTTTACATATTATAAGATTTTTTTTATAACGTATTAAAAGTTTTTATTTATTAAAAAAAATCAAATGTTAGCATTATCTTATATAATTGCGCTAATAAGTTTTTTTTTATATTAATTAATTCTTTAATACCTTTATAACATAATTTAAATTTAATTATTAAAGAATTAAAGAATATAGTTAATATATAAGGTCGTAAGCTCTATGCTACTTGGCCAGTCTATAAACCAAAAAGGTAAGTAACTAGCATATTTACTAGATACGCCACGTAGAATAATATATAAAGCTAGTATAGATTAAAGACCTCAAGACTTTGGATCGCGGACTCCGCTACCTAATTTAATATAGAAACTTTATATTATATATATTTTTTAATTTATTATATAATAAATTGAGCTATATAATAGAAACTGTATAATAGAGGCTATAGAGTTCTATAATACGCAGTAATAATATTAAATATATTTTTTAAAAACTATTAACGTATTCCACCACCGAGTGTCCGACGTCAAAATACACCAAAATTTAGGAAATTCATACTTTAATATCTTAACAACCACTTAATAATAAATTCTAATAATTTAGATTTAGACTTTCATATACGCTTTGCAGCTTCTATTAAAATTGCATAGTAATTGGTTTAGTGGTTATTAAGATATAAAAATTTGGCCTTATTTTGGCCCCCAAATTTAATATCTTAAAAACTACTTAACTAACTACTATGTAACTTTAATAGAAGCTGTAAAGTGTATATAAAAGTCCAAATATAAATCATTGGAATTTATTATTAAGTGGTTGTTAAGATATTAAGGTATGAATTTCTCAATTTTTGGTGCGTTTTGATGTCGGACACTTAGTGGTGTCGGACACTCGGTGATGAAACACGTTATAATTATAGTAATATATATATTATTATTTATTTATTGCTTAACGTTTAATATAAATCCTAGCTTAGCCTATATAGACTACTCCGTATATAGGGGAAAAGTAATATTAATAGGAAAAAACCCCTAGTATATTAGGGGAGGAAAGCCCTATTAACTATTTCTATACATAGCTACGGCCCCCTACTGCCGCTTAAGCTACGTCCGTAATCTCTATTAGATATTAGATCTCTTAATAACTACTATATCCTTCTTTTAGCTTATTTATAGCTAGGATCTACTACGTCTTAGCTAAGCCTCACTATTAATTAATTGATTACTAATACCAGTAATTATTTACTATATTTTAACTATCCTTTATTTATAATCTATTACTATATACGCTATACTTCTCCTCTCCCCTAAAGCATATTAAAGGCATAAGGAATATTTATCTATAATTAGCTCTATAGTACTAAAAGGCGAGTAAGATATATATATATTAGATATTTTTTATACTTAGGCCCTAGTTACTAAGCCCTTTTTAGGGTAGCTAGCCGTATAGAGGAGGTAGAAAAGCTATAAGGAGTTATTATCTAGGCTACTAGGTAGAATATAGTGCAGACGGCGAGTAACCGTATACTCTATAAGTAATCGCCCTAGGGTTAAAAAGGAGTATATATTAATATAAGGCTATTAATACTTTTAATTTAGGGTTAAAGGACGCTAAAATCTATCTTATATTTATAATAATTATATAAGCAGGCTCTAAATAGAAGCGTAGTAGCTATTTACTATAAAGGAGTACCAATAGTAGTTGTTTTCAAGATCTTACTCTCTTAAATAAAAACATTTCACTACTGCCCCAACGACTTAATAACTAGTATCTTCTGCCTATACGCTATGCAATATCTCTACATTAGCTCTACTAAATCTAAGGACAAGTAGGGTTGTAGCTATTACTTTATATATATAATATATCTATATAATAAGTTTATTAATATTAATAGTTTTATTTTTATTTTTAATATATATTATATTACGGTTTTTTATATAAAACTATAGCTTTAATACTTGATAAAGTATATTAAATTTTTTAAATTAATAACTCTTATAGCTATTAAGTTATAAGTAGTATATTTTTGTATATTTTAGTAAGCAAAATCGATACAAGCCGTCGGCATGTACGAGCTATTACTTACCTCCTGGGGTGCAGCTAAGCGTAGTTTTAGAAGGGGTAAACGTAGTTACTAATAGAATCGCCGGCAAAAAGGCCGGTAGTACTACACTTTCACCTATATAGAATAATTTACTTTTAGTAACCGTATATACTAAGTATATAGATACTATTACGCAGCTTACATTATATATAGAATATATAGAATTGGTTAAGTATATATAAGGTATATATATAGGTTATATTATAATAACTTAGCTCGCTATAAGAGTATATATATTAAATCTCACAATAGTCGCGATATATTTATAAGCACTATCTATCCTTTTAGCTATATAGTGACGTAGAGCGGGATATGTTATACTAGCTTATTTAATACTATAGTTAAGGTATTTATCTTGTGCGTTAGACTAAGCGGGTAACTACTAACTATCCTATCTATAGTTAATTTAGGCTCTATATTAATAGTTCTAAGGTTGCTATAAACTACCTAGTTAAGTAGAAACAGTAGTTATATTATGGTGGTATAGCCTACTCCTTAATTCGATTCGGCTAGGGTGCCTTAGCACCCCTTTTATATATATAAAGCCTTTAGCTCTACCTTATAATAGGTAACCTTATATAACCTTAATCTTCTCCTTCTATTCTCCTTCTACTAGTCTTATTAAGAACGCCATTATTATTATTTATTTATTACTTAATGTCTAACTTGGAACTATTAGGCCTATGTAAACCTCGCCTTATATATATATATAGGGAGAAAACTCTATAAGAAAACCCCATAGCCTCGCCTATATAGTGTCTATAAGTCGCCTATAAGTCGCCTATAGTCCTCTATATCTTTACTTTCGACCTTCTTAGTAACTATTACTGCCGTAGTAAGCCTACGGACACGCTAATATACTAAAATTTGTTCTTTTACTATAGAGCCTCTAGGGGGTGTCTATCCACCCCCTTTCCTTTCTCAGCTATTTCCTTTACGACTTAGAACTAGTTTAGGAAGCTCTAGCTTATAAGCTACTAGATAACCGCCTTAAGGCCTCTTAATATTAAGACTATTATATTATAGTCCTCCGTACTAGCTTCTAAGAGTATTAAAGACGCTATTATAAGTAAAATTAACCGTAAACTTAGTAGTAAGATCTATACCTAGGTTAAACGTTTTAGCCATAGCGGATGTCACGATGACGAAGTATTATATGCGAACACTAGATGAACAAGCATCGGATTCGTGGAATTGATAGCTACGTACGGCTGTCATGGAGACTCAAGAGGATTGCTAGAGAGCTCAACAAGAATGCAGCTGCGGGCGAATCTATATAGGGGCACCAGGGGGTGCAGCTACTCGTGATATGGGTCAAAATAAGCGAGATCGCGAAAACGCGAAAACACTCATTTTTACCATCACTATTATGGCTCCTATAACACGGCGTGCAGCGCGCGAAAAGACTCCTCCTAGCTAAAGACATGTTGGCAAATACGATACGATTAAAAAGGACCGGTTTTTTAACGCGTATAACCAAGAACACGGCAAGAAATCCATTCCTATAATTGTGATTAAATCTGGCACTACTAAATCTATAGCAAAACGCTGGCTCCACAATAGATGTCTAAATGGATGTAACGTACATCGTTATATATACAAGAGGTTAAAGGTTCTTAGTTATAAGTCTTAAGTTATAAAAGAGTAATGCTAGCGCTTAGTATCTCTATTAAATCTAGTCCGCGATTAGTTTCTTAAGGCTTAAATTAAACACTTTAATATTAGAGTTAAACTACGCTAGCTTAAGACAATGCTTAAACAATATACTAAAGGCGCGCGGCGCTTTAAGCAGGCATATATAAAGAAGAAGATTTCTCCTGCAAACAAGTAAAAATGGATTAATTATAGTGTAGAGAACAAGGGTAAGACGGTAGAGGATTACTACCAGTTTATCTTTTATATAGATAAGTTTTACATTAATCCTTTATCTATGGGAGCTGGCTATATACTGCGGGAAGAAGGAACGCGTGAAAATCCTAAAAATATTTAAGAACGGCTAAAAAGAGAAGGGAATAGGTTATATGCTGCTAGATAGATTAATTAGCACGCTAAATATAAAAAGCTTAAGTTCTACTATAATAAGGAGGATAAGACTATTCGGCTAAAATAACCGTGTAAGCCTTGCCGCCGCAAGAACGAGTTTTAAGAGTTGTATAATAAGTGAATTAAGGAGTAAGAAGCTTTGCTACTTTATAAGTAAGAAGTTAAACCTAAAGGCAATTTAATGACTTAGAAATACTATGTGGACCGTTTATTACCTGTTTATATCTCTACTATTTAATATACGCGCCTCTAGGACTCTAGCAAGCCGTAGGTTTTGCAAGAAGATAACAATTACTCCTATAGCTATGCAGTTCCTAAAGGACAGACTAAATCCTTGGCTGGAGCTTATAGGAAGGCTAATTAGATTGATATTATTGTTCACCCACCTTAATTGCCTAATTTAAATCTAATTAAGGCTTGCTGGAATATTATAAAGCAAAGAATCCGTTATAGGGTGTGGACAGACATAGAGGAGCTAAAATAGGCTCTATAGGAGGAATAGAGCAAGGTGACAATGCAGCAAATTCGCGCGCGTATCGCAGAGATGCCAGAACGATGTGAAATGCTAGTTAATTCTGGTGGGAAGCCCATTAAAAGCAAGTTGTGGTGATTAGAAGTAAAAATCAATGCATTTTTGGTGTTCTCGCTTATTTTGACCCGTATCACGAGTAGCTGCACCCCCGTGGGGCAATCGAGGCGGATAAACTATCTGCTAAGCGATATCAAACAAGGAAAGGAAAGCTACGCGTCTAGCGTAGCGCGTGTCGCGGGCAGTCCCGTGACAGCGGACAAGCTAACTACTCTATTAACGACTTCTCTATTAAATAGCGCGATCGCCTACTTAAAGTCGTTAATATCTAGTAGACGTATAACTTTAATAGCGATATTTAATTAACTATAAGGCATTAATAAAATCAGGAAACAAGAGGAAGGTTATTAAGGACGATAAGGAATCTGTTAAGATTCTATCTTCCCTACTAGTCGCCTTATAGTTTAAGAGTTCCACCCTTATATTAGGCAAACGCGCGCCTGTAAAATTAAGTTTAGAGCTATTACAATAGTAGAATTTAAGCCGTTAAGTAGTATATAAGAATATTACTAACTGTTAAGCTCGTCTAGGGAAATAGATTAAGTATATAGATATAAACTATAGTAACTATTAGAACTTCTACTATATATTTAATAGCTAATACTACGCTATTAATACTACTGAGTATAAGGCCTATATAAACGCTATTACCTCTAGCGATGTTTTGTACGAGGAGTCGCCTATAAAGGGTTTCCGTGCTCTTATAGTAGATTGTCTAGTTAACCGCCTAGGTTAACGACCTTATAACCCTTTAGCGGCAGCTAAGCTTTATACGGTAACTAGCTATATAGCTAGGCTTTAAAAACTATAAATATAGACCTATAGACGTTAATTAGAGGATAGAGAGGAAGAGAGGGAAGGGTATTATAATAAATAATATAAAAAATAAGAGAAGCGTTACCGTTAAGTTACTATATAGAGATAGTAGTAGCAAATAACGATGTTTTTATATAGCTTTAATTAGCAGCTACCTATATATTTTTAATACTACGCTAGCCCCTTTTATATATAGTATCCGTAGAATAAAGTACCTTATCTGCTACTATAGTAGCTTTAACTACCTATACTGCCACCTACTTAACTACCTATTTAGCCTTAAATCCAAGCTACTACTGTGGGAGGGTACGGTGTCTCTCCGATGGGAAGTCACGGTGTAGTCTATCAGTCTGTCTGTCTATCTGTCGGTTAGTCGTAATCAGTCAGTAGAAAGAAAGAAAAGAATGTATTTCCGGTAACTGGTAGGTTGGTGATATATATGTAAGAGGGAGGGAAGCCAAAGGCTCTATAAATATAGGAAAATGCCAAGACAGTAGGCGACGTCTAATCTACACCACCACACTACTCTTACTATTAGCCTTTTACTACTACTACCTCCTCCTACCCCTATATATGATATTAACAATTACCTATACTTAAGTCCTATATTAGTTAATAAACAGGATACGGATACTATTTAATATCTATTTATCTAAAAGGTAGAGAGGATATATAACGCTATAATATAAGAGAAACTAAAATAGTTTAGGGATATTATATTAAAATAATAATAGTGTTTAGATAATCTATATACTATAAAAAACGAAAGTTTATATAAATTTAATAGGGCTTTAAAGTTAGGTACCGCTAACGGCTTTATTAATAATATAGCTAGCTAGCTCCGCGAGTCTAAAGTATACTATAGGTAGTAAAAGGCTACTATAATAGCAAATGCCCTTATAGACCCAGTAGGAGACTTTACGCGTATACAAAGAATATATAATCCGGATAGAAAGGGGTATTTTCTATAGTAATTTAATATTAGACGATTTCCTAATAAATACCTATAGCGATATTAATGGCCGTAGTTAACTCCTCTAGCCCCTAAACTATAATATTACGCTTAAATTACTCTAATTAACGCCGTAAACGCTCTAGCTTAGCCTATTCTACATAGATTCCTCCTATAGTATATTAAAACTACTACTACGCGAAGGAATTATACCTACTTTTATAGATAGCTCGCTTAAGAAACCTACTATAATTATAGTAGGATTCTTAAGTATATAGGTACTAGCGACGGATTTACGTCTTTAAAATAGCCTATATAAGCTTAATTAGATTAAAGTCTAGTAAGTACGGCAGTAGATAGTAAAGGATATAGCCCTCTTTAATAATAGCTGAAATCCGCGTATTAACGTATACCTTAAGGTTATCTATTATAATTACTATAGTCTAATTTAGATATTGCTTATAAAGCATAGGAGATAGGTAGCCGTATAGCTATTTAATAAAATTATTAATATTAAGGTAACCCTTACGGGCTTAATAGTAAACCTAGCTATTAATCGTTATAGCGGTGTAGATACTCTAAATATCGCCTCCTTACTAACTAGAGCTTGTCCTCTTGTCCACTAGCTAGTCTTTTTATTAAAAATATTCTTATTAAGGAATACTATAATATCTACTGGAAACCGCCTTATATTATTATAATAGAGCTCCCTTAGCTATAAGTTATAGCTTTATACTATACGCTTAGTTACCTTTTTAAACTACCCTTTCTTTTTTAAAATATAGTAGATTATAGTATAAAAAACGTTAAGATTGCATTTATAATAGAGCTAGTACTAAATTTTGTTTAGATATTTCTAACCATTATAGAGTAGGAGCTTAAGAAGGGCCTCTTTATTAGCTTTTATTAACGCCATTAGCCAGCTAGTCTTCTATATATAAGGCCTAATAGGCTAGCTATATTATATAAGGTAATATTTAATTCTATATATAGTAGCTTAGCTAACGTATAGCTATTCTATAATAGTGTCTAGCCGCTAAACTAATTTAAGTAGACGGATTATATCCGCGCGACGAGTAGGGTTAATACAAGGCACTGTGATAGGGTAAATAGCAGGGCGACGTCGACTTAAACTGACTAACGGTAGGGACGTTATATGGACAATAAGGCGCGTTTGACGTGGAAATGGGCTATTTCACGGTTTTACACGTAAGGTTGGGTGTAAAAATTGGGGACCTGCATGCCAAGGATTCTCATTCGTTTTGTAACGAACAAATACGCCAAATCTAAAGCGACCACGTCGCTTCCGTCTCACGGGTTGCATTCGTGCCTCACCAAGCACATTTCTAATATGCCTTACATGGACACCAGAACATAAGTCGCTATCTGCCCTGAAACGACGGCTTCACAGTCATGACACGATGAAAACGTATCTAAGCTATGTCAAAGCACAGAGTGCTTGGAATCCGTGTCTTTCAAACCTTGAGAAATTTCTTTCTGATCTGCAACCGCACCGCAACACTTGCCACATTGTAGCTCTTGAGTTCTTTACTGGAGATGCTCGGCATTCTGCACGAAGCGTGGGAATCGGCCAGCTTCGGTCCGAACTCCAGGATAATCAGTGCAGCAGAAATAGTACGTACGGCACGGACAGCTACTTTGAGAAGGTAGACTGCAAAGAGGGCGACTTGTTAGGCCGCATCCTGATAGTCGAAGACCTTACGAAGGAAGTGATTGAAGTACTAGGTTCTTGCTTAGACATTGATCCGTTATTCTTCGCGGGCCACATTCATTCCCCATGGATGGAGATTTCATATCAGACCCCAGAGATGGCTACTTTACCATCAAGAACAAGGCCAGAGAAGTACGCCAACATTCATTACCACCGAGCGATAGAATTCAAAGAGGTATCCATGCCTGTAAGGAAGCTATTACGGGATGCCAATGTTCCTCGGAAGGTTATGGTTTTACCACTGTCGGAAAATTTGCAACATATTGGGCTAGCGCAGCACTGCACGTCTATATTTCAGACCACCCTAGTGGATAAGACTTGGCTAGGTGGGTGGATTATAAAGTATGTGACTTGAGAGACTGACGTGTTCGCAGGTCTCGTATTGGTGGACCCTCCGATTAAAGATTCCTACCTGTCTATTTCGGGCAAAACCCACAACGTTAAACCTATCCGTCTGATATCGCGGTTATTCAGCGGTGGCTTTGAAGACTTTTTGGACCCGCCTTCTTTTTTTGACGACTCACAGAGGATCTCAGCACTGCCACGAGATGCGATCGAGGAAAGCCTACTGTACTATTGGACACAGCAGACACCTCAATTCTTCGACTCCAAAGATCCTACGCTCTTGTCCCTGTCCTATTATCCGCTCAAACTGGTAGCTGCTGAATGGAACAAATATGCAGCACTTATGCGCCATTGCATCAAGCAATACGAGTACTCGAATAAAGAACTTCCTAACTATTTACACCAACTTGAGAAACTTCATGCCGATATGCGGGCTCTTAAAAGCTGGCGCCGTCGAAGCATTTCATCGCAACATAAGATAGATGCAGTTTCTCGCCTTCTTAGATTTCATAAAGCTATGAATGCAGAGTCTGGCAGTTTAGCATCTCTTGCAGAAGACTTCGAGCACCTTGCTCAAAACGTGGAGAGCTGCGGCCGACGCCTTGAGAATATGCTGCCGGTCGTTACATATCTCGTCCAAATCGTGGATAGTCAGCGATCTTTCGCGGAGACTGCCAATATCAGCCGCTTAACAATCTTGGCTCTCATATTTGTACCCCTAGCGTTTGTAGCAACCGTCTTAGGTATGAATTCTGAGTATGGTCCTGGAGGCTCACGATTTTGGGTGTATTTTGTCGTCGCTTTTCCAGTGACGTTAGTAGTCTACTTCGTCGCTTGCCTTCCTGTAGAGCCGATACGGTTTTTCCGTCAGCTAGTGAAAAATAAGAAACAGCCGGGGATTCCGTTGTAAAGAGAGCCAATATCCTATAGTTGACCGGTGGCTATGGCGAGGATGCTATTAAGGTCAGGATCTTGCAGTTAGTGAAATCTGGTAAAGGTAACAAGCGCCTAAACTACTCAACTTCTAACGGGCGCGTAGCTACTAGCTAAAATAATAAGAGGCGGGTTAGAGGGGTTTAGAATTACGCTATTATATTTTTATATAAGTGGAATACTAAAAGGCCTATCCGTAGCGTTTTGATTATCGTAGACTCAACCAACACCACCTAGCTAGCTAGGTGGCTGCCAGCGCGGTGCACAGCCCAGCAAGGAATCCTGAAAATCATGATATATTCACTACTTCTTTTTATAAGGCCCTCGCTGTACTACAATTCCGTTGGCCTTATTGTAGGCCCTTATGGCTTTACGCGCATTTATTTCTTTGCGCTTTTGGGCCTTAATTACCTTATTAGCAGCCTTTTTCTTAAGCTTCTCTGGCTTCTCTCGTGCATCCTATAGTACTAAGAGTTTAGAATTCTCTACAGCATTGCGCCTATCTTGCACATAAAGTACACCTCCCGTTTGAAGCGCAGTGTGTCCAATAGCCAGCGACGCTGGCAGCGTAGCTGCCAAGAAGCTGATAACGTAAGCAGTCAGCTAGCAGTCAGTCAGCGTATAGGGTAGTTACAGTCAGTCAACAGTCAGTAGGTAATAAAACTACAGCGAGCTGACAGCTCGCTGCCTTGGTGGTAAGGAAAGGAAGATTTGGTGGTATTTTAAAGCTTTTAGCAGAATTCAGATCTTCGGCTGAGATCCAGTTGGCTACTACCCTTTGCGAAAGTATTGCGAAAATCAAATTAAGCGAGCCCCGCACACACAGCATTGAATTTAGGTGATCTCACCATATAAATCGTATGACTACCACGCATACTACGCTTGCAACGCTTATA
>Ga0307507_10002210_pt1 | contig 41649 bp, 15 predicted proteins | sample 7_EM_MG_FD_207223 | JGI IMG/M metagenome (GOLD analysis project Ga0307507, IMG submission 207223) | Populus trichocarpa ectomycorrhiza microbial communities from riparian zone in the Pacific Northwest, United States - 7_EM | ecosystem: Host-associated > Plants > Roots > Unclassified | place... | reverse complement strand
GCATTACCCCCCTCTACCGTTGCGCATCGCCTTGCTGGGCGTCTCCCTCGACACCTGGCTCATAAAACGCTACTGCATCCTTATCAGGAGGATCAAATTGTCAAATGGATACACGAATGTCAGTCCTGGGGCGTTGCGATAAAGGTTAATATGCTTCCTATAATGGCGAGCTCGTTCTTGGCAGAAGGCAGGGTAGTAGGCAAATATTAGGGGGGGAAATTTATACAACGCCACAGGCTCTATACTATTATAAGTCGTTAATTGGATTGCTAGAGGGCCTGGAATGATAATCCAGTCATTATTAACAATTGGTTTAAGTTCTTTCGAAGCGTACAAGACAAATATTCAATTAAGCACTCAAAATTTATACACAACTTTAATGAGAAGGGGGTTATGCTAGGCCGTGCAGTGATAGCTCGAATAATTATCTCTGGAAGGAATAGTAGGGAGAGGTTAAAGAATCGGACTGTTCAATAACCAGGATTATGAGAGTCAGTTTCTATTATAGAGACAATTACTGCCGATGGCTCTTACCTACCTCCGTTCCTAATTTGGCAGGGGTAGCAACACCAGGAGACTTGGTATCAAATTACTGAGCACGATAAGCGTCTTCGCGGATACGCCTATACAACCTTAACCAATGGCTGAACGGACGACTCGTTAGGCCTATATTATATTAAACACTACAACAAGTACACGAGACAACTTATAAAAGACGCTAAGGGCAATATTTAAAGCTACTGTATGCTTCTAATGGATAATCATTTGAGCCACCTTACCTAGCAGTTTACCCAGTATGCACTGTCGCGTAAGATCGTCCTAGTGGCTCTCCCGCCTTATTTAACGCACAAGCTTCAGCTACTAGATGTAGGCTATTTTGGACCCCTTTAACACTACTACGGCGTAGAAGTAGACAACTTCTGTTAATATGGCCATATAGGGGTGAACAAAGAGTATTTTATGAAGCTCTACCCAACGGCGCGCGCAATGGCGTTTACCTGTGAGACGATTTGCGAAGCCTGGAAAGCCACAGGCCTTCTACCATATAATCCTACCGCTGTTTTAAAGACTCTACCACAGGTAGGGCCCTCCGCAGGCCTAGAAACAAATTAATTAATCACAAATATAAATTCTTAAACGCCAAGGACACCTAAAACGGTAAAGGACCTTCAATCTCTACAAAATCAGATTACCAAATCAACTACTGAGCGAACAGACGGTATGCTTGAATCCCCCATTCAACAACGTCTTAAAAAGCTTTTTAAAGCTGCGGTAGGCTTTGCGACTAATGCGCATATACAGAGAGAAGAGAATAAGAAGTTTCAAGCGTTTAAAATAGATAAGAAAAGTAGTAGGAGACTCCTAAGTAAGGGCAGAGTCCTTACCCAGGAAGACATCAATAGATTAAAGGCAGAGGATCTAGAAAAGCAAGAGCTTGCTACCCAAAAGTTGGTTTAAAAGGAGTATAAGGAAGGGACCTCTCTACTAGAGCTCAACGTTGCTTTATATACTAGATCGGTATTAAACCCTAGCGAATGTAATTAAGACTGGGCAACCTTTGCGCACGTCTTTTGGTGTAATCCTCAGCAGCCTATGGAGGATTTTGGTAATAAACTAATCTGGAAGGGAGCTTCGGAAGAGTGTGGTGGTAAGCCATCTAACTGGCCAACGCTAGGTGTAATATCACGCCCATAACGTGCCTGGAAACTTCCAAGCCGTTTTCTTCTGTAATAAGAAGCGTAGTCGCTTTAATTTGGGCTATTTGGATCTAGAATATAGGCGTTGTTGGTTTAATTATTAATATAAATGTATCTGGGTGCGTATGTCTCGCTTGGGGGGTTGTCTCGCTTGGGGGGGAGGCACGTTATACCTTTACCCCCTATTATACAACGCTATAAATATGGCTAGTGCTAGTAAAATTTATCCTAAAAACTTTAATAATAATAATTCCTTTAAAGTTAACACACTTTCTGCCCTTTTAAGCGGCGTTAAGACCAAAGCTAATACTGGTTTAATTCTAACTACTTATACAACACAGATCTTAAGATAAGTCTCCTTAATTTATAAACATACTTATACGGTAATAAAGGAAGAAAAGGCTTATACAAAGAAACGCTACTTTTGTAAATACTATCCTCCTTAAGACCTAAAAGGACACTATTTCTTAACTATTGGATTACAAGGCTATCTTAAAAGACATAATATTAAATAGAATTTAGTAGAGAATTAGGAGTATACAACAGTAAAAGATTAGGGGGAGAGATCTCTTTTAGAACTATATTAAAAGCTTTTAGTAAGAGGAGAAGTTTAAGGTCTTAAGGATAAGGTTCTAAAGTGTATAGTATATTAAAATACTATAAAGCAAGCACTTCTAGATCTAAATATCGTATAATAGCTTCCCTTCTTATATATAGAATAGCCAGAGTTTTATACTTTTGTAAAAGCATTAAATTAAAAAGTACCCTTAATTATCCCTATATACTACTTAACAATTATAGCCTAGATTCTTAAACACTTTACTAAGAGTTAAGATATTATATAAAAAGTACTTTAATCTATAAAAATAAATATTTACCTTGCCGTGGATATCTAGACCTTTTTAAGTTATTCCCTTTTTCTTAGAATCTGTGCTAGCTTTATTAATATCTAGGATAAATATTAGAACCCCTTAATTGCCCTTTATATAGTATCTAGTTAAAGTGGTATAGATTAATAGGAGGCGCTTTATCTGGTTCTTATTAAGTATAGTATTAAAATAAAGATTAGAGCTCTTATTGGCGATAATACTAGATTAAACAATATTCTCTGTTATATAATTGGCTAATAGCTTAGCCTTAAGTATAAAATTAACTGGATTGCAATGTATTAAAGAATTCGCTATTAGGGGCATATTATTAATCTTATTATTTAAGCCTTTCTATTTAGTTTAAAAAAGGATAAAAAGCTTATAGACTTATATAATAAAGAGGATAAGGAACAGGATAAAGAAGAAGAGGAAGAAGAAGAGGAAGAAGAAGAGGAAGAAGAAGAGGAAGAAGAAGAAGAAGTTATATAATAAATACTACCGCTAGTTAAAAAAAAGAAAAAGAAGGATAAAGAATTAGAGCTAGCATTAGATAAAAAGTATAAAAGGGGTAAAAATATTTAGGGCTGATAGGAAAGCTTTATAACTATATTGTTTATATCCGCAGCTTAGTTAACCGTATAATATAGTTTATTAATATCGGTAGATATTCGTTTTATATATTACGTACATAGGGCACGTAATCTACGCAAGACGCGTATATGTATTATTAAGACGTGTAGATAGAACGACAAGAATCCACTAACAACACCGCATAGTATATATTATTATGATATATATATTCTGCACGTTGTTAATGCATACCAACATTAATTAGTAAGCGCGTATAGATCAGGAAACACGCAGATAGCTTAGAAGACAGTTATACTATCCACTTTACAGCAGATTGGAAGATAGTTGTACTTATCCACCTTTCATATCAGCTTATTTTAGTTAAAGAGAAGAAGAGAAACTACCTAGTAGTACTTATCTGGTATCCATAACAACTACTAGATATCTCGTTCTATCTATTTTAGAAGAATTACTACGCAGAACACCTTACCCTACTTAAACAACTCGAACCGCCCCCTAAACCGCCTCCTCAACCACCTCCTTAACCACCTCCTTAACCGCCTCCTCAACCGTTCCCCTATAAATACCCTATAAATACCCTTACCCTTACTCTTACCTACCCAAATAATATATAAAATACAAGATGTTAGGAACAGAGAAAGACTGGGAGGAAGAAGCAGCTAAATAGGAAAATAGAATTAACCTAACGGAAGTCACTAAGGACAAGCTGACTAACTACGTACAATATAAGATATACGTATACACGGAGATATACGGCCAGTACTAGTTAGACTCAACACTCTAGGAATCGTTCTAAGGAGATTTCAAGGACTTTACGGTTAATATCTTTACGAAAATACCCTTATACTAGCTTTAGCAACTACACAATTATCTAAATAGTAGAGGAGTATGGGTTAACATAAACCATAAACAAGGCAAATCACTCCCTTAGTCTTTATACAACACAGCATAAGAAGAGGACCAAATAAAATAGACCAGAGAAGAGATAAACATACTTAAGGACAAGTTTAGCACCAGAATCAAGTTAAGACATATTAAGCATTACAAAATACACAGAACCCTAGAGGAGTGACGAGTAAGACATTCCTTAGTATCTATACTTCCCGCCTTACCTCAATCTACAACTACCTCTACCTTTACACCACCTATTACGCCTCAACCTGCAATAACAATATAGCAACTCCAAATACAACCTACGGACGAGGAGAACCGCCCTATTACTATAACCGGCTATGGCAAAGAAATTGCAAATATAGCTAAGATATACACAGAGGAGCAGAAATACGGTGGCATAAATAAAAGCCTTAACTATAAATTAACAATATTCTATAATATCTATAATTGAGCGGATGTACCTCAAGAAGCTTACCTTAAGGCATTCCCTACTATGCTAAAAGGATTAGCTTTAAACCACTTCTATATAAACTAACTATCCCATCTACTATTTACTAAAGCTTATAAACACCTTTAGAATTTCTTTAAGGGACTAGGATTTTAACGCAAGAACCTAAACAAGTGGAATACCATTACACTTACAATAGTAATAGCAGAAAATACAGACAAGTCTACAAGCAAATGCCTCTAATTACTAATTTACAGACTTTATCAGCTATAGCATGGCCTTAGACCTACCTTACAAACCATAGACTTCCTTTATAATAAAATTGTCACTTCTTACTAGGGAATACCAGCATATAGATACACAGTCTCTAACCCACTAGATAACCTTAAAGCCCTTATTAATAAACTTCAATTGTCCATTATAGCATATAAGAAAGAATATATAGAGAAGACACAAGCTTTCTTTACAGACTAATAATTCCATAGAAGAGACAATAACTACAACCGCAATAACCGTAACAACCGTAGCAACCCCCTATATAACCGCAATTGATAGAAACTACGTTGCTTTATATATAATAAGGAAGGATATTGCTTATAGAAATATACTAAGGAGGAACAAGAAAAGTCTAAGACTAAGTTTAAAAATAAGTTTAAGGACCGCTTTTAGGAACGAATAAAGCAATATATTATAGACTATAAAGGCAATAACAACAAGGACAATGACTTAGACGACAAGATTACTAACGTATTTAACGCTCTAGTAGTTAACATAGACTCTAGCACTCTACTAAATAAGAACAACTAGGCCACAGTATACTATACTTTATACAGTGAGATCGAACTAGACAATACGACCACTACAGCCTTGGAACTAGCTAATAGAGCATATAGCCACGCAGTTATAACTATTAATACCATAATAGACGTATTCCTTACCGATATAGACCTGTTTGCGTATAATATAACCTTATACTACACCTCTATAAAGTTTATAGGTATAATAATTAATACCAGAGCCTCTAAATATTCTATAGCAGAATATAGTTAGTTCCTTACACTTTAGAAGATTAATAAAGTATAGTTAAATAAGTCCACAAGAGGCATAATTAGCGTATAGTTCAGAATAGGTTCTACATCTTCCATTAGTTCTATTAAGGTAGCTACACCAATAGGTACAGTAGAGTTCCACATTATTAAAGTTAATACTCTTTTCCTACTTTGCCTAGCAGATATAGACAACTTATAAGTATACTTTAACAACCTAAAGAATGTCCTAATAACCCCCTCAAAGACTGTACCAGTTGTACGCCAATTCGGACACCCGTTTCTACTATAGGATACCTCGTTACACATATTTATTACAAAGTCTTTTAACTAAAACCCATGCTATTTAACTAACGTAGAATTATAACACCTACACCAACGCTTTAGGCATCCGTTAGTAGAGCGACTTAAGAGAATATTAGACTGCGCTAGCTATAAAAACAATACTAATTATAAGACCCTTAAGCATATCACCCACTACTACTTATACTATTAAAAGCACAGAAAGTTACTAGGTAGATTTAGATTCACCTTAAAGAACAACGTTAATTTTAACTACTATATTATCATTAATATTATATACATCAACAGTAAGCCCGTACTTTATATTATTAATAAAGGCACCCAATTTTAAATAGGTAGATAGCTATAGAATATTAACGCTAAGTATATATAGGATATGCTACTCTCAACACAAAAAGGTCTTAAGGCAGTTACCCGGTGGCTTATTAGCCAAAATGTGCTAGACCAGTTTCGGGTTGCAAAGGAAATGGTAATAGAAGGCAAAGGGGCGAGCAATAGGCGCCCCTTAATGACTCTATAGTAGTAGAGCAAAGTTTGCGATACTAGCGCGTCCGTAGGCTTGTTACGGCAGCAGTGGTTCCTAAGGAGGTTAAAAAGTAAGGTAGTAGAGCACTATAGGTGACTCGTAGGCGCCTTATAGGCGAGTCCTAAAAGGCGGGGAGACGGATCACGAGGTTTTCTCAAAAGAGTTTCTCCCCACATATATATAAGGAGTAGTCCGCGTGGGCCCAATAGGGATCCGAATCGGACGTTAAGCAATGAATAATAATATATATATAGGATATGTTATAAGCGTGCTAGATTAATATATACCTAGGCCCCCTAGATATAATTGCACACAATATAGAAAAGAACTTTATTAGTAGAGAGTTTAAGCAATACGCGGTTAATATAGGCACTACTATAAAGAGCGTACCAGTTAAAGCTCACAACTTAATTAGCATAGTAGAGCGTTACCACAGCCCCTTATAACGTATATACCACATTATTACTTCTAAGATACCAGAAATTAATAAGGATATAGCACTGCAAATAGCCTTTAAAGCAATTAACGACTCCATAGGACCAGACGGCCTAATACCCACGCTATTAATATTTAGAGCGTACCCCTAAATAACAGAGTCTGACGTACCTTTACCTACAGTAACACAGCGTGCGATTGCATTTAAGAAAGCTATAGAGGAAGTAAAGAAGATACAAGCGGAGCGCCAGGTCATAGATGCACTTAACATACGTAATAGCCCTAGCACTACCGCAATTCACGATCTACCCCTTAACTCTTTAGTACTGGTCTAGAGAGAAGGTAATATAGGATAACCTAGATATTGGGCAGGACTATACAACCTATTAAATATTAAAGGAGAAATATGTGCTATTAACCTACCTAGCGGCCCTACAAAGTTCCATAGCACTACTATTAAACCATACTTAATAGACCCTAGAAATATTTAAGTTAAAGATATTTAAGTTAACGGCACCTAAGTTAACAATATCCAAGGTGACAAAACTATCCATATATACGAACCATCTATAGAAACTGCCTCTATACAGAAACTGTCCCTTACTAAAACTAGAGAAGCATAACCACCTTACTAAGGAAGAGGAAGACCCCACAAGTATCCCCTTTACGTTAATACTACCAACATCACTGTATTCTTGTAAGAGAATAGCAACTATAAGCAGTTTAAAACGTCCCATTAAAAGAAAATTACAGGACTAATTAAAAAGGGCGTATTTAAGATAATTAACCCATAGGACGTACCTATAGGAGTCAGAATCTTTAACTTACAATTTGTAGATAAGATTAAGAACCCTGGTACTAATAAAGCTTTTAAGAAATTAAAACTCGTCGTCCAAGCGTATAACGATCTTAAAAAGGGTATTGTACTAACCTAGTTACCTACTATTTAACAAGTTAGCCAACGCCTTATTCTATGCATCGCAGCGATACTATAAGGTAATGGCATATAGTTATACCTACAAGATATCTCCTAGGCGTATGTCTAGTCTCTTATAAAGCTAAATTAAGACTTCTATATCCAACCACCTTATAAATTAGGAAGCCAACTAGGTATCAAAAAGAACTCAATCCTAAAGGTGATTAAGCCTTTATATAGTATTCTAGAAGCAGGCAATTACTAGTTTATAACCTACTATAACCATTATATTAAGGAGTTAGATATAAACCTATTAATATATAACCCTTGCCTCTTATAGAGCAATACTCCTAACTACTTTAGTATTATTAGCCTTTAAACTAATAACACTCTATTCCTAGCCAATACCACCTTTATAGACGCGGAGCAACAATATTTAGAAAAGGCTTACTTTCTCGCAAAAGAACGCGAGCAACTTACAGTTAAGCAGTCACTTAAATTCAACAGATGCATTATTTAACTCTCTTAGGAAGGTAATATTATAATAACCTAGGAATACTAATGTAAGAACTTAAATATGGTCTACCTTAGCAAAATAGCTATAACTATAAGCTTAAGAGGCATTGTCCGTAATGCACTAACTATAAAGAAATAATATGTTACACAACGCGTAAGAGGTGCGTATATTACCTCTATATATTAACCAGAAGCTTCCTTTAATCTCTCTTTTACCGCCTAGGTAATTAACCCTAAGAAGGAAGATATTACCGTACTTAATAAATAACTATAATTACAGATCAATAATCCAATAAGAGGCCTTACGTTTGTTAAATTGGATATCAATATATTACGCCTACTTGCTTTTACTAACGCCTTATTTGCCAATAATAAGGACCTCTTATTATAAATAAGATACATACTAGTATTAAAGGACGCGTTATATAAGGCTAATATTATCAACTAGTTGTTAATTAAGTACAAAAGAGTTACTAGAAGCGTACTAGCCTTAGAACTCTACGCAATAGCCTACGGATTTGACATTGGCGCTGCAATTAAGTTAACTATTAAATAACTGCTATAAATCAAACTTCCACTTATACTTTGCACTAACTTAAAATCACTTTACAAATATCTTATCAAGCTAGGCACTACACAAGAGAAACGTCTTATAATAGACGTTATATATCTTTATTAGTTATATAAACGCAGAGAGATTACGGAAGTTAAGTAAATTGACGGTAATAGTAACCCTACTAACTTGATGACTAAGAGTAAGGCATCTACGGCTCTTAAGAAGTTAATTAATACTAATTACTTAGAACTGCAGGCTATGGAGTAGGTTAAACAAACAAACTTAGATATAGCTTAGCGCTATAACAGTGCTAGGGCACGCCACCTACCATATTCTACAGACCCTAAATTCAACCAGCTAATTAGGATTTTCCATCCCCGGGATGGAAAATCGCTATTAGCTTGCTTACCACTAGCGCCTTGGCGACCCTTATAACATATCCACCTACTAGTTACCCCTAATAATTCTTCTCCTTCTCCTCCTTCTCGTTAACTTAGCATCTTTATTAGATAGCAATTGTTATAGAACACCCCCACAACACCTTATACACGTCTACCTATTTCTACTAACTTAGCAATTAGAGACCAACCGCAAGCGGCAATCTAACGGCAATCTATGGCATTCTACTATATTCTACCAAGTCCACTAAATTCTGCTATATTCTGTTAGGTCTACTAAATCCTACTAAATTCTGCTAGGACTATTACCTAAATCCTATTTAGCTCTATGCATATATTAACCAAGCAACCAAGTTAACAATATATACCCTTTTCTTCCCGTTTTCTTACCTTATATAAGCTATTATAGGCGTTATATAATAGGGATAGGATTAAAAGAAAAGCTACTATATATTATGGACAGAAGAGCTAGCTATTGCGTATACGCTACAAATAACGGGAATAGTACGATTTGGTTTCCTTTAGAGTTGCTCCAGTGTTAGTAGATATTCGTTTCATATATTATATATATAGGGCATATAATCTACGCGAGACGCGTATATATATCATTAAGATATATAGATAGAACGACAAGAATCTACTAACAACACCGCATAGTATATATTATCACGATATATATATTCTACACGTTGTTAATATATACCAACAATTAAACATGCTAGTAAAATGGTTCCTCTTAATAATTATATAAGATAGAATAGCTAGTTTCTTATACTATATATAGCTCTAGAGGATAAGGTAAAGGCTAGGCTTTAACTCTATATAGAGCACTATAAAGATAACTTAAAGAATAATATCCTCTTAACAAGCAAATAGATACATCTTTATATAATTTATAATTTCCTTTAGTCTTTCTATAAAGCAACTCTATTTCTTTAAGGAGATTATATAACACTAGAGAGGGTTCTAGAATTAGTTAATATTCTTAAGGATATAATATAGACCGCATTAGTATATTATATAATACTCTTAATATTTCTTTAGCTAACTTTCCTATAGGTAACAGCTACTAAGGCTAAGGATAAGTTTATAACTCCTTAACTTTAACATACTAAGGAAAAGCTTATAAAGTACATTAAAAAGCTAGATAATTCTCCCTACTATCTAGCGGCACGAGTTTTTAACCTAGAGTGTTATATAGCTTTCTTAAAAGATTAGAATAATTATATTACCGTTAAAGGAGAAAAGAAGCTTTTTAGCGTATAAAAGCTCTAGAAGAGATTCCACAAAAAAGTAATACTTTTAGGTTTAACTATATTATACACAACAAAAAAAACTTAAAAGTTGCCTTTAAAGCCTAAAGAAAACCTCTCTACCTTCCATAAGGCTTATCTTTAGTATTATTTAAAATATACTCATCCGTAGTGTCGGGAATGAGGCAAGCGGTTGTCACGTGACGCCACGGCACTAGCGTGGCGAGGAGTCTTAGGCTCCTCGCCCTTCCTTATTCCAAAAGAGGGATATATACATCAACCAATATCATACTAGCTACAACCTGCAGCTACGTAATATCACCTTGTAAAACCAACACTAATTAGTAGTTAACTTCACTGTTATACCATAGAACAGCTAGGTATTCCACTAAGAAGAAACAAGCCACTATACCAGTGCTACTTATGCTAGAGGAAGCTGTTTTTTAAGGTCAGAACTGGTCCTAAACCTTAAATAGAACTCTTCCACAAATTTAAGGATTTAAAGGCCAGAACTAGTCCTAAGCCTTTCCTAGATTACAGATTCTTGCGTCCATTACGCAGAATAACATGCTTTGTAAGTCTTCGCAATTTAAGGCCAGAACTGGTCCTAAGCCCTATAATCGCAAATATATGTCACAAACGCGTATTAAATAACGAACGCGTACTAAACAACAATCCCTACCCCAATAACACTTCCCTCCCCCTAAAAACATGGCTACGCCTACCTTAAACAACTGGGAAGACTCCTTACCACTAAGGGTAGCTTTATACGCGAAACTTATTAATAAAGATTAGAACGAATTTACTATTAATATAATAACTTATACCGTAAAATAAGTTAACGGCTTTTTCCTATACCGTATTATATTCTACTAAAGTAGACACTACGCCGATCTACAGCTATAGGAATATTTTAGGGAGGATTTTATATATAACGGAACCTTATAGTAGGAACTACAGTGGGTCCTATTATTAGGCTGGGTATATAGGTAAGAACAAATCAACAATATAATAACAACTGGTAGAGTGGTTGCCTAACAGATTAACTCCAATTGTATTCTAAGATTTACTACAAAGAGAGAACTATCTGGGTAGGGACTGTAGTCCTTTAAATATACAACTATACGCCTAAGAAATCCCTTCGCTCTATAAGGTACATATGCTCTATCTACTCTATTACAGATTACACAGATTATACAAATTATATAGATTACACCATGTAACCTCAGCTACCATTTCTCGTTATATGGTTCTACTAGATCCATTCTAGACTATACCTATATTAACCAACTAGCTTCCTCCAACTCTTCTCCAAGTAGTCGTAATATTGTACTTAAGCTGTCCGTAATACTATCTCCCTCCTCTTTATCTTTATCCTTAAAGATTCTTAATATCTCTAAGTCGTCTACTAGAGGTGTAATGTCCGTTTAATTAGTCTAGTTAATATCCTTACTTATTATACCTAAAGCATCTTCTTTTTTTTCTACAGCTCGCCGGTTTTGCACTGTTGCTGCAATCTTGTCTCTGGGTAAGATAATGCCGTCTCCATATTCTTATTGTGTAAAAGAGGGATTAGTCTACATTGCGTTAGCAAGCCCTTTATCTTAACAACCATCCTCTTGTTTAGAGTGTACTAAAGCAAACATTTAATTGTCCTGTAACATTCACTCCATCTTTAACGCTAAGTATGCGCGTTCTATAACTCTTAACAGTCTTTAGGTTCCCTAAGTAACTTATTATAGGGTCTTATGTTTAATCTACTACTAAGAAACTTAATAGTAAACTAGCCTCCACGCTACTTAAGGTTTAACATATCTTAGAAAAATCCGCATGTGTCCTTAAAGCTCAATGTTTAGCTTATACTCGTCTTTAACGTCTTAAATGTGTACGTAAGAAGGTTTGTTCTAAGGAGTAGAAACTAGTTTAATAGGGTCTATCTAAGCTAGGTAACAAAAGAACTGGCTCTCTTCCTATAAGGGAAACAACTCTAAGTAGCTTAGCAATTACTCCTCTTAGGTCCCCCTTAGGTAACTTATTTTTTAGCAATCCTTCCTTGTTAATATTACCTGACCTACTTTCTTTTAATACTTCTATACCTTTCCTATAGCGTTCTCTAGGTTGCTTAGTCGTTCCTAGGTAGTCTCACTATAGCCTATCTACTTTACTTTATACTATATTTCGTTATCTACGTCCTCGTAACTAATAATCTTCGAAACTTGCTATTTATCTTCTTCTTATCCTCTATATATGTCTGCCTTATAAACTGGTGGCTTAATATCTCCATATGCTAGTTCTAGCATCGCGATATACTATATAGGGTAGATCTTCATTTTGGCTAGTAGGTTCAACTTATATATAACCAATAAAATTCTTTATTTAACTTTAAAAGGTCCTAGTCTAACGTGGTCTAACTTCTTACTTAATCATTAACTCTTAAAATTTTTGTATAGTAGCTATACTTTATCTCCCTCCTTTAGATCTGGTCCCTCAGATCTCTTAGTATTATAGTACTTTTTCATCCTTTGCTGTACTAGCTTGGCTGTTTCTATAAAGTCTGTATAAAGATTTATTAACGTCTCCATTCTTTATTTAGCTGTGCTACTTATTTTCTTTGCTTGGCGTAGTGATAATAACGTTCTTAGCTTATACCCGTAATTCGCCTTAAATAGTAATGTCCCCATTCCTTCTTATAGTATTATATTGTATATAAACTATGTAACTGGTAATAACAATACCCAATTATTCTATGCGTAATTAATATAATGCCTTAGATACTGTTTTAGTGTCTAGTTTAGTCTTTCCGTTTATCCGTCCGTCTGCGGATAATACGCTATAGAAGTTACTACGCGAACTCCCTATTCTGCCAGAAATACTTCCTAAAACGCTACTACGAATCTTAAATCTCTGTCTAATATAATTTTGTTTAGTACTCTATGTCTTATAAACACTTCCTTTATATAGATTCTAGCGACATCTTCTACTAATATCTCTTTAGTGCATGCTATAAAGTATCCCCACTTTGTTAGCTTATCCAATATTACTAAAATCACGTTATAATCTTGTCCTATAATAGGATCTCTTAACTTTAGTAACTTAATAATAAAGTCCCATAATATAACTTCCTATGGTCTTCCTGGTATCTTAATAGGTTATAGCCCTCTATACGGCTTATACCTTATTGGTTTGTTTCTTTAGCAATCTAGATATTTCTTTATAACTTATCTTACTAGTCCCCAGATTTCTTAAACAATATACTCCTTTTAAAGTCTTAACACTAGTCCTGTAGACCCGTTATGTTCTTGTGTTATTCCCTTATAGAATTCCCTAATAAATTCTTCTGCAATAGACTTAGGTATATACGTTGCTTCTCTATTTTTATATTGCTTTAAGTCTGGATCCTCCTCCTATACTTCTTAGATTTTCTGTGTCTAATTACTTTCTAGTAATTTATAGATCTGACTTTCTTTGGTTACTATAATCTTTAGATAATTATACCTAATTAATCCGTCTTAATCCCTTCGCAATAAAGCTCCTAATGGCTTTTCGTTATTTTATAGTTTAGCCTTTCTACTTAAAGCGTCTGCTCGTGTATTATCTGTACCCTTAGTATACTAAATTTCGAAATAGTATTCTATAAGCATTTCCGCCCATCTAACCTGTCTTTGGTTAAGTTCCTTTATTGTTAGGAATCCTATAAGGTTCTTATAATCCGTTTTAACCATAAATGGTTTCTCTATACCTTATAAGAATGCTCTCTATTCCTTAAGTGCTGTAACTATACCTAATAACTCCTTGTTATAGATGTCGTAGTTTAACTCTAGTAGTGTTATCTTCTAACTATAGTACGCTACTAGATGCCATACGTCCTAGTGCTTCTATAGCAAGCATACTCCTAGTGCAAAGTCTAATATATCTATCTTAACAACCGTTTCTAACTTTGGTTGATAGATCTTAAGGACTAGCTTTTAGGTAAACAACTCTTTAAGTTTCTAAAACAGCTTCTTCTACTTACTGCCCTAAACCCACGGTTCCTCCTTTTTTATTAGCCTTGTGAACAGCTTAATGCTTTTTAACCATTATGCTATAAACCTCCTATAGTAGTTACAAAACCCTAGAAACGACCTTAACTGCGTAACATTCTCTAGTTCTTACCAACTTACTATAGCTTTAACTTTCTTTAGGTCTATACTAATCTTTCCTAGTTTAATAATAAATCCTACAAAATTGGTTTTCCTTGTAAAGAACTCGCATTTCTTAATTGCTACTAGCATCTGTTCTTCCTATAGTCTCTTTAAGACCTATTTAACGTGTTTTCTATGTTCTCCCTTATTCTCTAAGTAAATAATAATGTTGTTAAAATATGCTATAATAAACTTATCTAGGTGTTCTCCTAACACACTATTAATTCGCTTCTGGAACGTTGCTAGTACATTTATAAGCCTAAATTATATAACTAATAGCTTGTATAGTCCTTTCTTTGACCTAAAGGCTGCCTTCTATTTGTCGCCTTTTTTAATCCTAATCTAATAGTACGCCCACCTTAGATCTATCTTTATAAAGATTTTTACATTGCCTATCCTATCTTGGATTTCGCTAATTAAGGGTAAAGAATACCTATCCTTCCTAGTAATACTGTTTAGCTATTTATAGTCTATACACATCCTAAGTTTTCTGTTTTTCTTTAGAATAAATAGTACTAGATATCCTACTAATAACTATAACGGTCTAATATATCCCTTATATAAGTTCTCCTGGACAAACTCCTTAAGCGCTACTAACTCTGTTTTAGTAAGCTTATAGACTAAAAAGAACTTTAAACTTATTTCTTTTTCTAGTTCTATCTTATGGTCCCATACTATATGTTCTAACAGCTTTTCACTTTCTAGTAACCATAACTTTTTACCATACTTATGGTATTTCTTTGGTACATAACCTAAGCCTTGCTTAGTCTCTTCGTATATCGCTCCAACTTGGTTTACTGTCGCACTTTACGCTGTTAAGTATCCCTAATATTAACTTAACCTATAACCCAATTAATCTTTAGATTGTACTTCTGTAACTAAGGCATTCCTAGTATTGCCTTATCCTATCCTAACAGTAGGATATTAAAAGACATTCTTACTAGTCTCCCTTTAATAGTTAACTAAATAGGTCCTGTTTTAAGATTAATAATATCTCCTCTTATTGGCAAAATATAGTACCCTTTTAATGGCCTCAATGGTTGGTGGTTGACGCAATTGGCGCGCAGTTGAGGTTATTTAGTAACTCGACCGACTAGCCTATGTCGTGTTTTTTTGACACGCAGCCTGCGCGCAACCTGCGCGCAACCTGCCAGTAATCTGCGCATTTGGTAACCATAATTATATTTACCTCTTTTATACTAATAACATATTTTAAATAAATAAAAGCTACTTTAAAGCTATTTATAAGGCTAGCAAAATAAATAATATTATTTTAGATAATTTAATATAATATAGCGATGGTTCTCTTCTACCTATCTACCTATTGACTTACCTACCTGCCTATATTGCCTACCTGTCTGCATCGCCTACCTATTTGCATTTGCCTACCTGTCTATATCTACCTACCCGTTAGCATCTGCCTACCTATCTATATCTACTTGCCTGTCTATATCTACTTACCTGTCTGTATTGCCTACCTATCTATATTGCCTACCTGTTTGTATCTACCTACCTGTCTATATCTACCTACCCGTTAGCATCTGCCTACCTGTCTACATCTGCTTGCCTGTCTGTATCTGCTTACCTATCTGCATTGCCTACCTGTCTGCATTGCCTACCTGTCTGTATTGCCTACCTGTCTGCATTGTCTACCTGTTTATATCTGCCTACCTGTCTATATCTGCCTACCTGTTAGCATCTGCCTACCTGTCTGCATCTGCTTGCCTATCTGCATTTGCTTACCTGTCTGCATCTGCTTGCCTGTCTGCATCTGCTTACCTGTCTGTATCTGCCTACCCGTCAGCATCTCCCTATTTGTGCCTACCTGTCTGTGCTACCTTGATTCGATCAATCGATTGAATCGTTTATAGTGCTTGCTAGCTAGTCGTTGTCATCTAGCTCTAGCGACGGTCGTCTGGTTCTAGCGACGGTCGTCTAGCTTTGGCGACAGTTATCTAGTTCTAGCAACGGTTATCTGGTTCTGGTAACAGTCGTCTAGTTCTAGCGACGGTCGTCTGGTTCTAGCGACGGTCGTCTGGCGACGGCGACGGTCGTCTAGTTTTGGCGACAGTCGTCTAACTCTAGAGACGGTCGTCTGGTTCTGGCAACGGTTGTCTGGCTCTAGCGACGGTTGTCTGGTTCTAGCGACGGTCGTCTAGTTCTAGCGATAGTTATCTAGCTCTGGCGATAGTCATCTAGCTCTGGCAACGGTCGTCTGGTTCTGGTAACGGTTATCTGGTTCTAGCGATAGTCATCTAGTTCTAGCAACGGTCCTCTGCTGGCTGCTGTTCTAGTGCCTCCCTAGGTAGGGAGGATGTAAGAAAGGAAAGAAGGGTAAAAAATAAGGCGGCTACATAGGTAGAGACACGTGTAGATACTATCGGGAATATAGCGGGGACCCGATATAGAGCTTCGTGTAGAGCCTCCGTACGCAGAGCTTTGCGTAGAGCCTTATACAGAGCCTCTGTACGTAGAGCTTCGTATAGAGCTTCGTGTAGAGCTTCGTGTAGAGCCTCTATATGCAGAGCTTCGCGCAGAGCCTTATGCAGAGCTTCGTGCAGAGCTTCGTGTAGAGCTTCGTGCAGAGCCTCCATACGCAGAGCCTCGCGCAGAGCCTCGTGCAGAGCCTCTGTACGTAGAGCTTCGTGCAGAGCTTCATGCAGAGCTTCGTACAGAGCTTCGTGCAGAGCTTCGTGCAGAGCTTCGTGCAGAGCTTCATGCAGAGCTTCGTGCAGAGCTTCATACAGAGCTTCGTGCAGAGCTTCATACAGAGCTTCGTGCAGAGCTTCGTGCAGAGCGTCGTGCAGAGCGTCGTGCAGAGCGTCGTGCAGAGCGTCATGCAGAGCCGGGTCGCAGCTGATCGTGGTCTCGGACACGTTAAACGTGGTCACCAATAGGGGTCGGCGAAAGCTAAGCGTGGTTACCAATAGAGCCCCCAGAAAAAGGTCGGCGGTACTACACTTTTACCCATACAGAACGCGCATCGGTAGCCATATTTGACTTAAGCGAACACACAAACCAAAATGTTAAGAGCATATGCTCCGCATACACCCAGAGACATAGACACAGATATACATATATATCTATACCTATATATATACAACCGCATTTATATATGCCTTACTATACCAATAACAAGTAAAAACCATACTGAAGTAAACAAGAGTATAGTAGGGTGGCTGAACGGTCTACAAGTTAGTATGCACAATTATATACTAGGCATATGCTAAGGATACGCAGGTATACTAGAGCGTACCTAATATTAAACACAAAGACGATAGTTCTTAAGATAATATAATTAGTAGAGAGAGTATTAAAGATAAGGAGGATGGGGAGGGCGAGGAGGGTAAGGGTTAAGATAGTATATAACAGCGGTTTCTATTTTATATGGGTCTCTCTGAGGTAAGACTATATATAACACTATATATAGGCCATATATATGCTAAGAATATCCAGAGCATACTCTAAGACTATAGAGCACTTATTAGCTCTAATGGTAAGCACCAAGTTATTATCCAAGAGGTAATAGACTATATTATAATGCCAAAATATCCAGTAACTAGAAAAGAAGGAATTATATACTTTATCTATAAAGCAATACCTCTGCTATCTATAGATGTAGATAAAGAAACAGTACGCGAGGTTATTAAGCAGTATATATTAAAGGTATACAATACACATACTAGGTATATGCTGTACTTATACCTCTAGTAGATTTAATTTTTATTTTATAAAACTAGTGACCCTAAAGTTATATAACTACAACTCCTTGGAGAAAATAATAATTAGGAAAGTAGAAAAGTATTTTATTAAGCGTTTAAATATAGCAGCATTAAACACTACGAGCACGCTTATAAGGATGTCCTTTGTATATGCCCCGTATATAATAGGGTTAAGCTTAAATTAATTAATAACCTTTAAAAGCGTAGCAGTCATCCACACCAAGTAGTAAAGGTTAATGAAAAGCTTAAGTAAAGTATAGAGAAGTAAGCATTATCTATATATATTAGGTAAATACTTATAATATACAGCTACTACAACGGTATTCTATAATTATGGCGGCAGTATACCTATCCTAATACACAAGAATGTGTATATAGTGAAAGCAGACTAACGATGTTTTCTTAATATAGAGTGCGTATATGGCCAGCATATGCGTGATATATGCTTATTATATATAGATAATGTTTATCGGTTATTCTAGCAGCAGTAATACTAAACTATGGCATACTGCTTAGCCTTTATTATTAATAACTGCTAGGGTAGATATTTAATACCTATATCTACTTATTGAATATAGGGTTTAGGAACTTAAAAAAGAATATACCTATATTAGACATTCAACGTTAAAGCGAAAAAATTGTGGTAGGTAATGTATACACTGTATATATGCTACGTATATACTAAGCCTATTAGGGTTTAACCATCCGTAAGGCTAAGGTAGGGTAGTAAGCCGAATATACAGTACATGGTTAGATTGCTATATTCCTATTAATATAGCACGGTATCCTTATATTTGCCTTATTATACGGAATTCTTATATATATTATCCACTATACTTAATAAAGCTACCAATTGACCTTACTAATGATGTAGTTGAAGTAATAAGGTAGGTAGAAGTCCTGAGCCTTACTATATATATGCCCTATATATGCACAGTATATGCGAATAAAACTACTTACTATGGCATAGGTCGATTTATCCTATCTCCACAGTATTATACTCTATGTAAGAAGTATAGGGCGTAGACACTACGTGCAGTGTATAGTAGTCTTAATATTAAGGATTGAATTACTGCTCTGATTTAAAAGGAAAGGATGCTATAATTCCTAGAGGGGATAGTATATATAGGTAAGTATAGGTTAGATATACGCTAAGTATATATAAAGCCTAAGCGTAGTAGGTATACTATGCGAGTTCTCTATTAACCAACATAAAGAGAACACAGAGTAATGGATTTAGGCAATTTATAACTTTAATAATAAGCATTTCCTTATTATATGCTGTATATACGCGTAAGCTAAGGCATTCTAATATGTAATATGTATTAAAATGGACCTATTATTTAAAATGGTTTAAAGTAAAATAAATTTATTCTTAATTATGGGATAGGACGAGAATTCCAAATGTATGTATGCCCTATGCTATGCATATACTATGTATAGGCTAATACCTATAACAGGAATTAAGGTGTAGGTATACGCATTTCTAAACTTAGAAATACATGCTATATACGCAAAGATGTTTTAGCTAGTATTTAAGGTTTTAAATAATGCTGCCTAATTATCTATACAATTTATATATATTTATGGAACCGGACTTCGCACGGCTATAGTTAATATATATAAGAAACAAGCTGGTGGTAAGTATACGCTATATATATACCTAGCATATGCTGATAATATATAGGCTTTAGGGATTACCTATATATAATTAACCTATCCCGTAAATGGGATAAATACCTTTAGCATATGCTTATATTCTGCTAAGTATATATTAAATGAAACTTTGTAAAGCGCTTTCTAACCTATAAAGCAAGATATATTATAGAGTAGATATAGGAAGCGGAGACGGAGCAGAAACTAATAGAGTGTATATAAAGTATATGCATACTATATCTGGAGCTTATATCTTGGATAAACAATAAGAAGAAAATATAGATACTAGCTAGGCTTGTAAAGGAAAAGTTAAAGGTCCCTTATAAGTGGTGGGCATATACATAAAAGCATACTAAAATTAGTAAAAGTAGTCACTTTTAAGATAATAACTTTACCGGTTAAAACTTATGCATGCTTGCTGTAGTACTACGGTAAATATATACGCTCTGTATATGCACCGCATATTCTAACATTTTAGTATAGGCTTAAACTCTATATATAAGAAATATTTGACCTACAAGAGCTATATAAAGAGACAGGAATAGATAATATATAGAGAAATTATAGTAACTTAAAGCGGATAGCAGTACAGCTATAAAAACAAAGTATGTATATACGCTATAAATACAAAGTAGATGCTAAGCTTAAGCAGCCTAGAAATAGCGGAAAGCAGCTAAGCAATAAGCTAAAAATCCTAAACTAAATCTTCCTTGGAATCCTTAGAACCTATTTAACACCCTTAAGCCTAATCTACAGTATATACCTAATATAGAATTACCTACTATATTTAGTGGGCAAACTATATCGCAGATAAGTAGAGCAGATAATGATATTATATTAGTATTAGATACGTCGCACGTATCCACAGCATATGCAGTATAGATATTGCCCCTACTATCTTAAAGTTAAACGCCCTAGACTGTGGGTAAAAGGTATAGGTCTAACCTATCTATAGAGGAGATAGAGAAGGAGGCATATACACTCTATATAGAAAATATAGAGCAATGAATTAATGAATTAAAATAGGCTAAAGATATATATAATAAAGCGAAGGAGCTAGCAGAGCTTAAGAAGTGGGCGTAGGAGCATAGTATTAGCATATAGGGCGTATATGCACGGTATACGTAGAGCAAGTGTTATAGAGTTCCATCACTATAAATAAAGAATTAATTAATATGGGCCTATAGCCCCGCGCCCTATGTTAGGCATATACCTAGCCTATTTGTTCACTAAACTTCGCCTAAACTCCGACTATGCATATTATATATTACGTATGCAGTGTGTAGGCCTAGCATATGCTAGGACTTAACCAGTAATATAGGATAAGCGGCGGGTTCCACCTATAGTAGAAGTGGCTTATACAGAGTATAAGTATAATATATATAATAGAATGAACTAAACTTACTAGAGCTTTTACTACTACTATAGCGGCGGCCTGTTGTTTTTCTGCTCCCTATGCTAAACATTAGTAGTATATATATAGGATATGTGTAAAGCAAACCTACCGCTCTAGCGGCGTGCAGACGGTAAGGGGGACTCCTTGCGGTTGTTTAGGGGGGTCGGGCCGCGCTACGTATATGGTTAGCATATGCTAAATATATATAGGTAAAATACTAACCTTGCGCTTTAAGCTGGTGGAGGGAGTAGTAGGGCTAACGCGCTATTTCCCTTATGTTAGTATATGCCTAGTATAAGCGCGTGTTGACCTATGGTTAGTAGAAAACATTAGGGGTTTGTATATACGTAGGGTATACGTATATAAGCTAGCAATATAACCAAGTGGTGGTTTTGGTAATATATATATAGGGGATACGCTAAATTGAACTTTCCTAGTCTCCTAAACATAGAGTTAAGCGTTAGTTTTGGAATTAGGTAGTATCCCTAGTAATAGCCATACTTGTTCCTTATATACGCTACCCTTAGGCCTATAAGTGCCTTTGGGTTTGAAATTAAACTTAGGGGGAATAAGTATATAGATAAATAGATATATATATTGGGGTATAGTGCGCATATATAGAAGCGACACTAGTGCTCTTACCTTATAATAGAATTGCCTGCTAAATTGGGTGGCAAACCCCTAGTCCTAGGCACTGCATTTAATTAGCTTAGGCTAAGCGTATACGCGGCATAGGGTGGATATACGTAAAGAGTATACAGGTATCTGTATACTCTAAAATCCTGGAACCTAAGGGGCCATAACTATAGACACTATTAGCGACGTATATACGACGCATAGGTATAGATATACTTGGGCTTATATAGGTATCTTATATCCCGCTAGCCACTAGAGAGAACAAACAGCTTTAGGGAACTATAATGCATTAGCCTCACATATGCGCTGTATATATATAGCATATACTTCTTGCCTGCGACCAGCTCTCCGACTAATGTGTTATTAGTAGTTGGGTTAGTTACTATATATAGTAAGCATATGCCGAGCTACTATAATAATATAGTAGTACATACAAGTACCACTATGCTTATTGCGGATATACTGGTAATACTATAGCCATATTAGTAGAGCCGCAGGCGCTGCGCATATGCAAAACATATACTTAGTTAAGCGGTAAAGACATAGCCGCACATCTGCGTACCGTTAACTGCAATATTATACCTAAACTTTGGCTTAGTATATGCTACGTATAGGGTGTGGATAAGTAATATATACTATAGTGTTAACTAAGAAGAGCATGGAGGCGGTGTTAGGTAGGTCTAGTATACGCTTAGCATATGCCTACGCAGTACATAGAGCCGTATATACTTGTATTGTCTTAGACCGAAACGGTTAGGGCTATATATAGTTAGCATATGCACTAGATATGCGGCTCTATATACACTTATGTCTTCCTCTAGCAAGAGCTGCTATAGCGCGCACTATAGTTATTATAAGTATATACCGTGTATATGCAATCCTATAACTAACCAGGAGTTACCTAACTGGAATTAGGATTTAGAATCGGACCTATAAGGCTTTATAAGTATGGTGTATGTATATGCTCTATATATGCTTACTATGGTAATAGCTAAAGGTAGAAGGGTTGGCGGCGGAGGCTACCTACGGGTTATTAAAGTCTGCGATTGTTAGATTGCTTATAGTAAGCATATACGCGGCGTATATAATAGTTAAATTAGTAATAGAAATTCGCCTTATTCTTTCTGTTAGTATATACAAGACCTATACCTATGTTGTGCTGTACATACTTATGGTATACGCTGTAATGTTATAGAGAAGAAGTTGTGATGCAACTATTGTTGTGGATATGCTACGCGTGTATATAGGCCATATTTTGATGACTAACTACTATTACCTTATATAGCCATTGTTTAGCGCATATGCGCGGCATATGCACTGCCATAAACTAGGATATTTATAATTTAAGGATAAACGGCTTTGTATTTTCTATTTTATTTAAATTGCATGTGCATTGTATATACGTAGGCTCAGCGTGGTCTTAAGCTAATCGTGGTCACAAAGCTGGTTTGCAAGTTCTGACTACGTTAAACTTTCTAACCACGCCAAGTCTTTTCCGTGACCACGCCGAGCTGTGAGCCCGTGTAGAGCCTCTATGTGTAGAGCTTCGTGCAGAGCCTCTGTACGCAGAGCTTTATGTAGAGCTTCGTGTAGAGCTTCGTATAGAGCTTTGTGTAGAGTTTTATATAGAGCCTTGTGCAGAGCCTTGTGCAGAGCCTCCAAGTAATAAAACTATATAAGATTGTATAAGATTATATTAGATAATATATAATAGTTAAATATATAGTATATAACTTTACCTTAATTGCATGTTAAGAAATATATAGTTACCTTTTAAAGTTGCTAAGTAGGTTAACTGCGTGTTAAGGAATATACAGTTAGCTTTTAAAGTTGTTAAGTAGGTTAACTGCGTGTTATTTAACTTTTAAAGTTGCTAAGTAGGTTAATTGCGTGTTAAGAAATATATAGTTAGCTTTTAAAGTTATTAAGTTAGTTAATTGCATGTTAAGTTAGTCAAATTGCGTATTAAGTTGGTTAATTGTATATTAAGTTAGTTAAATTACGTGTTAAGTTAGTTAATTGCGTATTAAGTTGGTCAAATTGCGTGTTAAGTTGGTTAATTGCATGTTAAGTTAGTCGAATTGTGTGTTAAGTTAGTTAATTGCGTGTTAAGTTAGTTAATTGCGTGTCGAGTTGGTTAAATTGCATGTTAATTACGCGAAACGCGAAAATCAAAGTCTACTTAAATCTCATTCTGCGAATATTTTCCCGATGCTATAGGCTATCTAATCTCCTAAAATTATTATAAGTGGATATAGGTGTTCTTTCTATCTATATAGTAACCCTATTCTTTCTACTGCCCTTAGTAATATGTGGTTCCTAGTTGCTCCACTATCTACCAACACTTTAAACTGCTAATCTTGCCATTTAACTCGTAAATTTAGGTATTGTCCTTAAATTCCTTTAAGGGTCTAAGGCTCTAATACTAGTTCCCTCTAGTCCTATACGCCTCCCCTTTTCCTAATTATTGGCTGCTAGATCCTATTTATACTTAGTCCAACTTAGGCCAATACTTAGTTTATTTCTTTTTCTCTATATACTATAGATAAGTGTTTTCTAGGCACTCCCACTACTATTGTCCGTCTAGGTATTTTTCCGTAAGGAATCTTTCTGGTTAAAGTGTTAAGTCTCCTTAACCTTATACTTCTACTAGGTGCTATCTATATATATACTTAGCGTCCCTAAACCGCTTCTCCTCTAATGCCTAATATATCTTTACTAGGTACTTCTGGTTCTTGTCTTTTGGTGCTCTATATATGTTATAGGTATCATCTACACAAGCTATCTATAATAGTGTATAATACGCTAAGTAACTTAGGTCTACTTTTAGCTTATCTTTATTTTTAAGTTTAAACCTCTATCTAGCCAATTTAACTGTTGGTCTTTCTTCTGCGGGTACTAAGATTTGTCGCTTATATCTCTAGTCCCTAGATCCTTCTTCTAGGTTCCTTAACATCATAATTAATGCCCCTTTAATGTGACTTATGTGTTTTTCCGTAATAGGTTAGTCTTAGACAACTTTTTTATTTAGCCACATATAAAAATCTTTCTATTTATTATTATGTCGTTGCCTATACCACTTTCCGTACAACTGGTTTAGTGTGTATAGTCTATTTATTAGAAAGTACCTTATTATCGCTGCATTATAACATCCTTTAGTATGTCTTTCTTTAAACCTAGTTAGGATATCTAGATCCTCTTCTTATTCTAGTTTATCTAACCATTTTGCCCTAGGTATCCCTGCACTTAGCCTATTAGTAATTCTTTATATAGGTGCTCTGTCCCTTATATAACCTAGTATAGCTAACCTCTTATCTAGCTTTTACTCTTGCTATATAATGATTCTTATCCTAAACTTATCTATAGTTTCTTATTTTCTACGTCTTGCAGCTAGATCTTTATAGTCATTTTACTTTTTAATTCTGGTATTAACTGTTCAATCTTTAGGCTGAATACTATGTTTACCTAGAATTGCTAACGTTCTTATTCGTTCCCCAAACTTATAGTTCTTATCAGGAATTAGGCAAGCGGTCGTTACGTAACGCCGCGGCACTAGCGTAACGAGGAGTCTTAAGCTCCTCGCCCTTCCTTATTCCAATTAAGAAGCATATTAACCAACATCACTGTAACCTACTCAAGTAGTCGTTATTGGTAAGTCACCCTATGTAACCAACACTAATTAGTGGTTAAACACACAGTCAACTATAGAGCAGCTAGGTTATTAACAGAAGAGATAGTCTCGTGCAGGGGTTCCCGGCAATACTATACTACCTTAGGCTTGCGGAAAACCAGTAACAGAAGTGTTACTAAGTACTAGGAGATACCAAGTTGCGTCTATTACGCAGAACAATCGCGTTTACGAAGATTTAGTTAAGTACTTTAAGTCAGAAGTGTTACTAAACCTAGGGTCCCAAGTTAACGTCTAAAACGCGTTAACTACGCCTTAAATTGCCTACCTTTTAACAGCAAACCTACAAGATCCTATAAAGCCGAAAATCCTACCTACCTTCAACGTACGACACCCTGTTGATTCTACTCCTATTATGGTATTAATCTACCCAAAGAAGTATAAGAACGACATTAACCCAGAGATATAGGATAAAGACATTAACCCTATAAACGCTAAGCAATAGGACCTAAACGGATTCTTACTATACTGCATAGTATAATACACAGATAGCGAATACAATAATACTGTACTATGGTATTGTATAAAGGAGGACTTTATTGGATAGATAAAGGAAATATAGGCCCTCGCGAAGAAGAATATTGTATAAAACTTCCATAACTTCCTTTAGGAGAACGGAGTATTTGTCCCTATAGATAGAGACACTATTAGAGACAATATTTAGGAGCAAGTTATTAATATAAAAGAAAAGCACAAATAAACTCTATAAGAGATTAAGCACTAACTACGCAATATAAAGAAGCTTAACTTATAATAGAATCCAAATAATATACTAATAGAGATACGTTTTAATTCTATTACTCTAGGCATAAGTTCTTATGTACCATATCTATCGCTTTTACTAATTTAACCCGCAACTTTAACTACTGCCCCCTAAGAGTGTAAGAGGCCAGCCTAACCGGAATATATAATTATCCAATCGACAGTGTCATAAGTAAGTAGAAGGTGAGTCAAAGGTAAGTCAAAGGTAGAATGAGTTTTACGTATTAAAGGACAAATGCTTTTAACCACTTCTATTTAGAGACTAATTGCTGGTTCTTCTCTAGAGGAGAACTAGCTTCCTATATAAACCTTCTAAGATACTAGTAAAACCTTTCGCCCCTATCTATCTAACTATGTCTCTTCTAGAACATATATGGGACATAGGCAGGATATTAATAAAACCTCCTACTGTCTTATCTAATATGTACCTCCTAGGGGATTCCGTTACAATTGCCTTCCCTTTAAGGGTCTTGGTCCTCCAAGACTTCGCCTCTTAATAATCTCTTATAGAGTTCCGGCTAAAACCACTAAGGAAATTCTTTAGTGGAAAGGTACTTTATAATGCAGCTTATTGCCGGTTCTTTACTAGCGTAGAACCTTACTTTGTCTTTCTATTCCTCCGCTCTTCTTCCACCATAGCTCTTATGGTGCCTTTATAATGGAACTTTAATAATAATAATAAAAATTGGATGGGATTCACCTTCCTTATTATAAGAATTTGTTATAAGCTAATCCGGGGGTTATCCTATATAATGTATTAACTAGCCACTATCCCCATTTACCTAAAATGGGTCTTGATGATAACATCTTAATATTAATTTTTTTTAGTTTATAAGCTGTTGTCTCTTATACGTCTTTCTATTAATAATACCATTCGTCTCGCCTTTTAGTAGACCGTTTTTCATTACATCTTAGCTTTTAGCTTTTGCATCTCCAGCTATTCTTTCTTCCACTACTCTATTCTTTTCTTATGACATATCTATAGGTAACAGGATCCCTATTTTATCTCCTTAATAATACTAACTTCCTATAGTGTTCTCTTGCAATAGCTTATGATTATACTGCGCGTCCCTAGACTGGTGGCGGCGTTATCCCTACTCTATTGGCATTATAGACCACTTCTATTGCTCCTATAGTGGTTTCTCTAAAGTGCTGCCGTTGTTATGTTTATGTGCTTACGTTAGACCCGTCTTACGCCTATAAGATGCCGTGCTCTAGCAAGAACAGATCTAAGTGTTCCTACTATTGCAGCTGGAAAAAGACCTGTGTTTTAGTATTTTCTATTCTATCCTATTCTGGACTTTACTAACTATATTAGATCCCCGCTATTTATATATATAAGGCTCACCGGCTCTAACGCGCTATTAGGGATTTCTGTCTATATTAAAATAGTAATAGATAGGGATAGAAGGTGTTTTCTATTACTTATAGCCTTTTTAATTTAATGAGGGTTTCTACTGCTATAGAGACACAGTAATCTCGGACATATAGTGTCTAGGAGCGTATATATAAGCAGCTTGTTTTTATAAATAATAATATTCGCACTCTTACGTGGGCCTTTCTGGCTAGGTAAGTCTCTTTAGTGATATATTTAGGAACTATGCTAACTCTTTAGTTATTAACTTTCTAATCCCAGCCTAGATGCCGATTTGGAGCCTAGGGATAACACTAAGGATAGTAATAAAGATAAACATTCTCCCTGCCAGTCCCCTGGTTGTGGTGGTCCGTCTAGTTCTCGCCGCTCTAAGAAGAATGTTAGTAGGAATGCTAATACTTCCAGGGATAGGAGTGTTAATAATACTGCCAACGATAACGTTAAGATGGAGGAGGAGGCTCCTATTGCTACTTCTAGTGTTTAAGTTGTTATCTTGTTCTTTTTTTCTTCTTATAGGATAGCTTCGTAGGGTGCCTCTCTGGTGCCTCTAGGATACCCTAGTACTGGGAATTAATTTTATACTTTAGGGATGCCTCTATTCTTATTTTTGGTAATAGTCTATATAAAAGCAGCATACCGCTATAATCTCCGTATATAATGAACGGGTGGTGTTCTTATAGGTGCTTTATAATTTCTTAAAATTTCTAAATCTTCACTCTGTGTCTTTTTGGTCCTCTTTATATTATTAACTCTACTGCGTATCTCTAGTGTTAGACTAGATACTCTTCTTTTATCCTTAGGGAATCCTTTTAAGTCCCTAGGGCCCCTTCTTCTGGTGCTACTGCTTATTCTTAAATAGCGTCTTCTTTAGATAGTATTCCTAGTGGTTCTTATATAGATCCCTATGGCTTTTTCTTACAGGATTCTAGGATCCCTATTATAATAGCAAAACATTCCCGTTTCTAATGCCTGTGCTTAACCTTATGGTTTTAATTTGTGGGGTCTTCCCTATTGTCTTGCCTGTAGCATATCTGGAACCGTTACTAAATCCTAATTTGTGGTCTTTAGGAAAGTTTTAATTGCCGTATTATATCCTAGCTAAAGGTGCTCCTTAGGTTCCCAACTATTATATACTTAGGAGTATCCTTCCTAATAAACTAAAAATTCGCGTTTCTTCTAACGCTATCTTTAATTAAGAATGTCTTCTATATTCTATTTTAGTTCCCTATTAATTTTGCTAGGTAGGGGTGGTTCCACACCGTCTCTTCTCTAGTATAACTCTAATAAGGAAATATAAAATGTGGGATATATTGGATATGATTTTAGCAATTCTAATTTATAGGCTTGATTTCCTTTAGTTTTCCTAACTACCTTAAAGGGTCCGAGCTACCTATAGTCCAGCTTCTTCTTAATACGTTTTATCCGGATATTTTTTATGGATAGTAAGACTTCGTCTCCTATTTTAAATTCTTTAGGCATATATCCCTTGTTATAGTACCTTTTTTATATAGCCTGGGCGTCTAGTAAGTGCTTTTTAAGTTCTTCTCTACGAATTCTTATTTGCTTAATTCTCTTAGACGCCGCTAGTGCCTCTCTTTTGGGAATAATGTCCTTAACATTCTAGGGGTCATTTGCTTTTACCCCAAATAGTGCTTTATAAGGGGTCATTTTTGTGCTACTGTAGATGCTTATGTTATATATATATTGCGCTAGAGCTAACCACAATAGCCAATTATCCTGTTGATAATTAATATAGTAGCGGAGGTAGTATTCTAATAACGCATTTAGACGATCTGTTTGCTCATCTGTTTATAGGTAAAAGGTAGTGCTTATCCTTTGCCGTATCTTTAATAAGAGATAGAATGAAGACTAAAATGCGCTGTTAAATACGGTACCTCTATTAGACACGATTCCCCTTGGCGTGCTAAATAGGAGCCACCGCTTTAAAAATAGGTCTGCTAGTTCTGCTACTATAATTATTATTAAAACAGCAAAGTACCCTAAAAACTTTGTATATCTATTAATAATTATTAGGATAGTGTTAGCAACCTCTCTAGTTCTTATTTTAGTAGGGGGTAAGCCTGTTATAAAATCCATTGTTAATTCTAACATGGGTCCCTATAGAATAGGAAGCACTGATAACTTGCTATATAGGTAATGCCTAGGTATCTATACCCTTTGGCATGTATTATATCTCAATATATAGTCCTTAACTTCTTTAGATATTCCATCCTAAAAGTATTTCCTTTAAACGGCCTTAAGGGTCCTATTGGCACCGTATTAACCCCTAAGAGGGTTATTATAGAAGACCTTTAGAATTTCATCTTAAACCGTTTAGTTCTTTGGGATATATGCAGCACCCTTAAAGTGTAATAGACCCTTTTGGTCTTATTACTATAGATTTTTAGTAACTCTGGCTAAGTTAGTCTCTACTATATCTTTCTACCTCTCCCTAGAAACGAAGGCGTCCCTTTATTATACTTAAAGAAGAAGATCTGGAAAGGTTTTATATAGATTACTTATTTCCGTTTTACCCACCGCTATTACGGACTCTAGGCGTGGCACGAGATGTTTTGAACCATTAGTGCTAGCAGATTTTCCTGCCGTTGTGCAGTGTGCTATGCTGCAGATAGGCATCTCGCCTATCCCCTCTAGATCCGGAAACTTGTAGCTAGTGCGCTGTTGAGTTAAAGGTGCCGTAATACCCCTAGCACATTCCGCAGAATTCTTGCTAATTCTAGGGTACGCCAACTTTGTAATATCTGCTTAGTCTATAATCTGGTCTATAACTATCGGTACCAATTTAATGGTATAAGTGAGTTGTGTCTAGGGGCACGAAATACGTATAGTATCGTATGCTCATTTAGACGGTGGTGACTGTCGATTCTATTAAGGTAGACTACGTGGTCTATATACTAACGCACCTCCCCCCTAATTAGTTAGTGCTTCAGGGGTGCACCAGACGCGTAAGCGGGTGGTTAGCGCACCAAACGCGTAGGCACGCGGTTGGTACGACAGGTGCTATAATTATACACTAGCGGTACTTGGAAAATGAAACCACTTGTATATAGCCTCTATAATTGCCTTAATAGAACCATAAAACATATAAGAAAATACATAGGAAATCCCTCCTGAGGTGCCTTCTGGGTTGCCTTCTAAATGGTGCTCCAATCTGGCCGTAAGTCCTGCTTACGGTCCGTAAAATGAACTGTACGGCCTTTTAACGGGCCGTAAATGTACCATACGGCCCTCCAACGGGCCGTAACTGAACCGTAAATACTCCGTTAGTCTCGCTCTACCCATTCTATAACCTTTAGGTTGAGCTTGTTTGTGTTAATTAGGGTTTTAAGAGCTTAATACGGCTTTGCCTTAGTCATGGCGTCTACTAGGTTGTCTCCGCTGCTAATCTATTTAACTTCCGTAATCTCGCGTCGTTTGTAGGCCTAATATAAGCACATTAGGTTGACCATAAGCCTCTTCTCCTGTATCGTGCCTAGTTTGACTAGGTAGTTATAGAGGGACTTTAAATTAGTGCATAAAACCAGGGGTAGCTACTCCAATTATAGGATCTTCTAGATCGTTGATTTGATTACGGCTGCTATATTAAAGCCATAGGCTAGTGCATATAGTTCAGAAGCTAGTACACTGCGGGTTACTCGCTTGCATTTAATTAAAGACTAGTGCAGTATATTTGCGTCCTGATTACGGTCTATAAGTACAATTATAAAGCCAATTTGCGATAATAGGTCCCTATTATTAGCGAAGGAGGCGTCTGTAAATACTATTACGCTAATAGAATTTAGGTCTAGCGGTACAAAAGTAAATTCTCTTATCGCATTATTAATCTGCCATTAAATGCGCTTATTAAGCTGCTTGATATTTTCTTCTTGCGGATCTACTGTCTGGGCCGCAAAGGATAAGTTATAGGCAGATTTGGGTTGGCAGACTATAGCAATATAGGCGCCTCTTACACGCTATGCAGCGTATTGGTCCTTTATATTTACGGTCTTATAGGTCTCTCCGCGGGAACTAGTAAGGTCCGTAGGCTTTACTATAATAAGCTTTAGGTTTTAAGCTTAGCGTTCCTAGGTCAGCTAGATTAAGTTGCCCTTTTGTATAATTAAGCCTCTGTTGAACTTAATTGGAGTCTACTTAGTTAACTGCTCTCGCGGCTTTGCCAGGAACTTAGCTTTTTATAGTTTAGTCTCTTTAGCGTCCGTAAATATCTGGTCTACTAAAAAGAGGGTATTATCTATTTAGAGTCTAACAATACTAAGGCCGTTTAATAGGGTGTATAGGAGGCAAGGGTTATAGGTCGACTGCTCTATCTTAAGTTTATAGACGTGGTGCTAGTAGTATGTCTTAAACCAATGGTTTCCAGCTTCCGGTACTCCGTATAGGGGTTTTACAACCCATAAAATTGTTCCTGGTTGTAGGTTAAGCTTATAGGGTGGTCGTATAAAGATATCCCTACTTAGGTAGATATTAGACTGCACATAGGCTTGCGAGATATCCCGTAAGTAGAGGGCTACGGGTTTGCTTTGCTGTAGGCTAGGCATAAGTGCAAGTATAATCCATTAGCTGACTTATTGGATTGTAGGCGATTGTATAAGGACTAAGTCCTTTCCCTAGTCGTTATAAGCTTATACGACAAGCCTTGACTTTTTAAAGGCTTTGTTAATACTAGGGTGCTTAATTTTGTTAACGAAGCGCGAGTTAAATATACAGACGCCTTATAGAACGTCTCTCTCCATTATAACCGCAAAGACGCCCTTTTTAAGTAGTCCGTTAATCTCTTTGCGTCGTGAGTCCGTAAAAGGGGTTTTCTGTACTAGAACTGATATATCTATAGGCGGAGATTGCTTTGCGGATATACCTACGGAGGTTAGGTGATTCTCTGTTATGGGGTTCTTATGGGGGCGTCCTTGGCTACGCTTTATAGCAGGTTCTATAGGTTTATTGGGTTTCTAGGGGACCTTTAGGGTAGGTAAGGGTGCTTCTAGTTTATCTAATTCGGCAGGTGCTTCTGGTTCGTCTAGCTTGACGTTATAGATGTTTTTAGACCGAAAATAGGGTTTTACGGACGTGCTTCTAAAGCTTGTCGGTCCGCTAGGGAGCTATATACAGCAGGTCTCGTCTTCTACGGCCAGTAGACGGTAAGGTCCAGTCCAATTACCGCTTTTACGCTATATAAGGACTTCAGAGTTAAGCGGGAGGTTGTGTACTAGGGTTGTATTAGGTCCGTTACAATAGTGCAGAGCGTTATTAACAGTTTATTTGGCCCGTAATTTAACTATTTTGGCCATTGCCTTCCGTATTACAGCTGCTTGATCTGTAATAGACGGGGCAGGAGGGTCTAGTTTGCTTATCCTTAGGTAGGCTCCGTAGACTAAAAGGGTAGGTACCAGTCCGTCAGGGCCAGCGGTATTATTGACGGCTTTTATAGCTATCTGTAAAGCCAGTTCTCTTTAAATATTCTTATACTCATCCGTAATAATCTGGTAAGCTCTCCGTAAAGCTAGGTAAGCTCGCTTAATAAGTCCAATAGACTAGTACGCCTTAACTAGAATAGCTTTTGTTAAAATAGCTATAGCCGTAGCGTACTATTAGAATTCCTTACTGATGAAGTTCCTACCAGCGTTATGGGTGATATACTTAGGGGGTCCAAGGTATATGTTAATCCAGCAGGTCCGTAAAATGTCCTAAGTATATTTTGCGGATATATTTTGCAACTAATAGGCGGCTTAATAGCGGGTTGCCTTATCAACTATATATAATACTGGACTGCCGTTAATATACATAATATCCACGTACACTAAGTGGTTAAAGTTAAGGTCCTTATAAAGGGTAAACTTGAATCTACCTAGGGAACGTCCATATTTCTAGCAAAAAGAGCAGTATTTAGTTAGGTGGTCGATTGCCTTCCTATCGACGTTGTCATGTTTAGAGCGTTTAAGAACTCTATATAGCTTTTCGGCTAACGGGTGGCCGAAACGGCGGTGCAAACGGTGGATTTTAGTACTGGTAAGGTAGCACGGGTTATAGTCAAAAGATTCCTAAATGTAGGTCCATAAAGTCTCTCCCTATATAAGGAACGGGTGTCCAAATCGTCGTGTAATTAGTAGGGTAATATGCTTACTTCCTAGGGCAGTTATGGGGCTAGTTAAGGTGTTTGTAATATTGTTATAGTAGACCTATAACCTGTCCATATCTGCAAGACAGAGTAGAAAAGGGGTGTCCGCTTTTACTATATAGAAGTTAACTAGGCCAATTAGGGTCTTAACTGCGATTAATCTAATTAATGCGGTTAAACCAATGCTAAATTGGACGTTTACGGCCCTAGCTTGCATAGTGTTAATATCTATATTATTATTTACGGTAGTCTTATATGTAAGGTATTGTCCGTAACCTACAGTAGACTTCTTAGAGGCACCTATATCGATTATAATGCCATAGAATTCTTTAGGGGTATAGCGTTCTGTAGTAATATATGCAAATGGGTCCTGTTCGCGGTCTGTAACGTCCATAATAGGTCCAACGGGTGTACTTATAGGCCAGTTTTTGGGTGTAATTGAGTGTATAAAGGAGCGGTCGGCTAATACGGTTATAGTATTAAAGGCTTAACTATCCGTAAAAGGTTTAAAAGTAGTTAGGAATATCTCTAAGGTCTCCTATTCCTAAGCGTCTAAGTTAAAGTCAATTATAAGGGCTTCTATTAACTCGTTAGGGGGCTCCTCTGCTTCCTCTCCTTTGTATTCCAAAATAAACTGGTTGATCTGGTTATTAAGTCTCTTCCTAGACTTATTACGTTCTTCCTAGGTATGCCTTATAGACCAACATCCTTCCTTACTGCACACAAAGCACTTCTAACTGGTTTGTCTGCGGGGGTATGTTTTCGTATGGGGGTTGCTATGGGGGTTACAGATAGGACTTGGTCGGTACGGGTGCTGCTAGCAGTAGCGGCGGTCCGTAAAGTAGACGTCTAAGTTTATTTGCGGATATTAAATATCCGTAGCAAAGGCTTAAGTGCTGCTTGGTAGGTTTAAGACTTTATATATTATAATAGAGTGTAGATTATTAATAAGGCCAGCTAAGGTATCTGCAGGCTTATAATAGGCATACTTATAGGGCTCTACTTCCTGGCAAGCCGTAATAAGTTTATTATGCAGGAAGTCGTCTGTTCGAAGTTTAGCGTCAAGGCCGTGCTGTAGGTGCTAGAGGTCTTTAATAAGAATCTGCAGATACTCTATAGTCGATTTTTCAGTGTTCTTGTTAATTATAGTCCATAGCTTAGTCGCATTCCATTAGGTAAGAATATTACGCTTATATTCCAGTCCTTTAAAGTAGTTATGTGTAGCTTTGCATAGCTTATTAAAGGGAACACCAAGGGGGTTGCTCTTAAGGTTAGTGTAGTAGTAGTTAAGTGCTAGGCCGCGCAGCATAGTAGAGTAGGCTTGGCTAAACTCCTATTTAGGAATATCAGCCTTTTAACAGAGGTCCGTAAAGATAGTCAGTTTGAAGTCAAAGTTATCGTTTTCACCGCTATACTTAGATTCGTCGGTATAGAGCTTAGCTAGGTTAGCTAACTCCTTACCATAAGTCTTCGCTTGGGTAGGTTGCGGATTTATAACTTGGACGGGTTGCGGATCTATAACTTAGGCGGTTTGCGGATCTATGACTTGGGCAGTGGCGGAAGGGTTTTAGCCCGTATTTTGGTTTACAGGGGTATTGCAGTCTGTGACTTAGGTACTAGGTGTGCTTTGGCCAGTAAGGTCGATTCCAAAACTGCTTAAGTTTGTAGGACGAATTTGGTTAAGAGGGTTAGGTATAAGGCCAGCGATCACATTAAGTTTGGAAGAAGTAAAGAGTTCCTTAATAGTGTTGTACTCGTCTAGGATTTCTTCCTTAGTCCATTCCGTTTAGTCCTCCTTATGTATTATATTATACAAGGACCGTGCGATAGTGACCCGTTTGTTCCTTTTAACCCATACGCCTTGGTTACGTAAAAGGGTCCGTAGGTTATGGATGGTAGTGGGGTTGTATTCCTTAAAGATGGCTTCCGTAAAGTCCGCAAAGTCTTCCTGGTATTGCTCCCATAGGTTAACATTCATAAGCTTAAAGTATTCATACTTAAGGATTTTAAATTTAATATAGTTATTGACGTCATCTATAGACGTAACGTTAACTCCTTATCTCTACTTCTTTTGACCTTCATCAACCTGCTTGCTGATGTCTGCCATACTGTGTAGTATAGTGTGGTGCGTAGTGGGTGGAAGAGGTCTTGTGAGGGTCCGTAAAATCGGTTGACGGGCCCGTAACGGTTCGTAGAAGGGTAAGGGGGTCTCCGTAGGGTCTTAACAGGTCCGTAGTAGTTCGCAGGAGGGTAAGAAGTCTCCGTAACGGTCTATAAAAGTGATTAACGGGTCCGTAACGGTTCGTAAAAGGGTAAGGGGTCTCTGTAAGGGGTCAGAGAGGAGGCCGGGGTATTTTGGTAGGGTGTAGTGGTCGCGTTCTTGGTGTGATCGTGTTCTTAATGTGGTCGCGTTGACTACTGGTATAGTGGTCAATATCTCTGATTAAGGTGGAGTGTAAACGTCTTCTAAAACCAGGGTAGATTTAAGGTAATTCTAGGTAAGGTGGAGCGTCAGACGTCTTCCAAATCTAGAGTACTTTGATTCTCTTCAACTGAAATAGGGGCTTGCAAGGTGGAGCATTGGACGTCTTCTAAGCAAGTGCGTATCTCCTGATCTGTGCGCGCTCACTGATCAGTGTTGGTACCAATTTAATGGTATAAGTGAGTCGTGTCTAGGGGCACGAAATACGTATAGTATCGTATGCTCATTTAGACGGTGGTGACTGTCGATTCTATTGAGGTAGACTACGTGGTCTATATACTGACGCACCTCCCCCCTGATTAGTCAGTGCTTCAGGGGTGCACCAGACGCGTAAGCGGGTGGTTGGCGCACCGAACGCGTAGGCACGCGGTTGGTACGACAGGTGCTGTAATTATACAATAACTATATCCTACAGCTCTATTATTATAGTGCTTTGCAGCTGTATCGCTAGGACCTCTGCCCTGCTATAGAATTCTATAGTTCTAGGGAAAGACTCTTCTTTCTTCCTAAGCAAATTTTGCAATATGGGAATTATTTCCCCTGTGCTGTTCTGGATTCTTTTAGTCTTATAATCCAGATATCTTAATAACCTATTAGCGGGATTTGTCTTTTCTGGGCAGTATATAATTTTAAAGTTGTACTATAATAGTGCCTCCGCCTATCTGGATTATTGACCGCTTAATACCTTTATAGTTATAAAGTATTCTAGGTTATTGTGGTCTATAAGGGCTTTAATAGGATAATTGCTTTCTATATAATAATATTGCCAGTGCTTTATTGCTGTGACTATTATAAGCAGCTCTTAGTTGTGCGTTATATAACGCTACTCTATAGGGGTTATTTTCCTTAACTAAAACGCCACAGGATGCCATTCTCCGTCTTTTAATTAAGATATAATTACCCCTAGGGCGAAGCTAGATATATCCGTTTTAAAGTATATACATAGCTCCTAGTAGAAGTGTATTAGGATAGGCGCTGATGTAAATAAATCCTTTAACTAGTCTATAGCCTATTTAGCAGCTTCCCTAAATATAAAGGGTCCTAACTTCTTGCCATCCTTAGATCCCTTTAGTAGATTAGTAATTGGGAGTATTACTTACAAGTAATAAACAATAAACCTTTAGTAGAAGTTTGCCGTGCCTATAAAAACCTATACTTCCCTAAACGTTATAGGGTATGGCTATTCCCTAATAGCGTCTACTCGGCTTTTCTCTATTAATACTCCGTTGACGCTAATGATAAAGCCCAGAAAATTAATGCTAGTAATATAGAATAAGCATTTTTTTAGGTTTATATAGAGCTTATATTCCCGCAGTCTTTCTAGTACTATTTGCACATAGTACGTATATACTTTGTAGTTATTAGAGTAGACTATAATGTTATTAAGGTAGACCACATATATTATATTTAACAGGCCCAACAATGCCTTATTAATATAGGCCTGAAATGTTGCCGGTGTATTAGTAAGCCTAAATGGCATTACTAGGTACTTAAAGTGGCCGTACTATATTTAGAACGCCGTTTTCTATTTATCGCCGGCTTTAATCTGGATTTGATAGTATACATCTTTTAGATCTAATTTTATAAATATCTTTATGCCTAACAGCCTGTTAATAAGCTCCCCTATTAAGGGTAGCGGGTAGCAATTCTTTATAGTAATCTTATTTAGCGCCTAATAGTTAATATAGAGGCAAAGGGTTTTGTCCTTCTTGGGTATAAATATAATCGGTACCCCTACCTAGCTTATAGAAGGCCAAATCTATCCTCTCTAAAGATTGTCTACTATATACTAACGTAATACTGCCAGCTCGTTTTCTAATAGGTTATATAGTAGTCTAAAAGGAGGTTCCTTATCTCCTGTGTCTATCTTATGCTTTACCAATATAGGGTTGGGTAAGGTGTGCGCAGCTTCCTTATTAGTAATATTCTTTAGGTCTATATATTTCTATAGAATCTCTAGTTCCTTGACTGCGTATAGCCGGACATCCAAAAATAAATACTCCATGTCCCTATTCTTAGTGTTAAGAGTGGTATATATGGCATACGCCCACCCTTCCTCTTATACATAGTTTAAGAAAGTCTTTTAATCTTTAACTATAATGCGCGGTTAAGACTTCTGGTGTTAATATAAGGCTAAAGGCCAATTAATGTCTGGATTAACCTATTAAAGCCATAGGTATCCCAAAACAAGGTTATACCCCTTAATTTCTGCGGCGTAGAAGCGTATCTCCTGCGTATTCTATAGACTATCGCGGTCCTGGCTGGCCATGGAAAAAGTTTGTTCCCTATAGTACGGAATCTAGTAGCCTCTAATGCTTTAAACGGTGCGTACCTGTAAGCCACTAAGGTTTAAATCCAATTTCTTTATTAGTAATTGAGAAATGAACCCTATAGTTGCGCCGCTGTCTATAAGGCAGTCTTACGTTACCCATTTATTATTAACTTAAATGGAGATAGGAACAACTATGCGGTAGCTTACTCCCTCCTTCTCTTACTAGCCTAGTATAAGGGAGTAAAGATCTACTAGGCTTTCTCTTTTCCTAATTAAGCATCCTCTTGCTTCTTCTATTAGCAGAAGCGCTGTATATGGCCTTTCTTGCCATAGTTATAACAGCTGCGTGACTCTTGGTTCTACGGTTTCTACTTATTATTATTTTAGGGTTGACTAGCGTTGCTCTAGGGTTATAAAGCCTACTTATATTATCCTTCCGCAGAGTAGTTAGGTTGGGATCTACCCCTTTTATTAAAGCTAGGTCTAGTTCTACGCTCTTTATTATTGGCGTTTTATTTCTTTCGCTTCCCTAAATAGTCTCTTTTAGCGTTCTTAATCCAAGTAGCTTTAGAGATAAGCTTTTCTTAAAAGGTAGGAATTTCCCCCTTCTCCTATATAGCCTGTTGAATCTTAGGTTGTAACTTGGCAAGTAGCTAATAGAGTTATATAGCGTCGTCCTATAAGTCTAAGTAGGGTATATTGTCTTCTAGCTCTTCTAAGTAGTTTATAAACTAGACTATACTCTAGCCTTCTCGCTGTTTTGCATTATAGTATCGCTGGTTATAATCTATCCCTTAATTAGTAGGGTCTTGGACCTAATTAACTAACTAGGACTTAAGTTCGCTGAATTTAAGGGGTGTGGTAAGTTTCTTCTTGTAGCGTGTCTATAAACTCTTGACGGTGCCATATAGGAAGGTAGAAGCAATTAGTGTCTAATTATACTTATTAGAGTAATATTTTGGATCTAGCCAAAACTTGGTTTCGCATTAATGGATAAAACAATTGTAGTTCCTAAGACTATTACTATTATACTTATCAGGTTCCTTTATGCGGAATTTAGGTTTATTTAATGTTATAGCGTAGTGTAGCGTTACCCCTCTAAGTCCGCTTTGTATCTAGGGTGTCTATGCTTCTCCCAATTGTTCTTATAATTGTCCTTAGTAGTCTTAATATACTTGTCTTAATTATATCTCTAACTCCTTTGTCTTTTATAGGGTCTCGCGTAGCAACCACTCTAATAACTCCCTAGCGGTAATCGTTCCTAAGGGTCTTGGAAGGTTAGATGGACTAGCCGTAGCTTCCTAGTCTACTCCTTTATAAGTAGAGGGAATGCGCTCCTTTGGAGAGACTCTCTAAGCCTCTTAAGGTAAGGGCGTTGCTTTATAAGGTAAAGGAGTATGGCCTATTATTATTAATTAATAGCTGTACGTTCCTAACAGATTGTGAGTAATTAGAATTATAAGAGGCTAGCCTAACTAGAACGTATAATTATCCAATTAATAGTGTTATAAGTAAGTAGAAGGTAAGTTAAAGGTAAATTAAAGGTAGAATAAGTTTCACGTATTAAAGGACAAATGCTTTTAACTACTTCTATTTAGAGACTAATTGCTAGTTCTTCTCTAGAGAAGAACTAGCTTCCTATATAAACCTTCTAAGACACTAGTAAAACCTTTCGCCCCTATCTATCTAACTATGTCTCTTCTAGAACATACATAGGATATAGGCAGGACATTAATAAAACCTCCTACTATCTTATCTAATATGTACCTCCTGGGGGATTCCGTTATAAAGAGTAAGCGTAAGACCCCCTTGCTTCGCGATTTAATAACCTTTAAACTCTGCTATAGGAAGATTAGGTACTATATTATGTTCTATTAAGCTCTGCATCTTTACTACAGCCTATAAAGCAATCCCCACCTTAATCTCTAATGCAATTTTAACGTGGCCTAATACCGCTCAGAGGCACCTTAAAAATGCTTACAGAGCTTATAAAACTCTATTTAGACTAGGAGAAGAGGTTTAGCGGGGAACTGTATAATATCCTTAATTCAAAGCTGCGTATCTTCTATAACTGTTGCTAGAAGGTTGGACTGGAACCTAACTAATATTATAACGCTTATTCTATTATGCTTAAGGGCCGCGCCAGTACCTTCTATTATAATCGTTTGGTAGGAAAAGAATACAATTTTAACTGAATAATATATAAAACAAGATGCCACTTTAAAATAGAAGAGAATAAGCAGCAGTATATATTAGAGTGGAGAGAGACTACCTTCCTAAAAATTATTGCTATAAACCCAGATACCTCTCAACTTAACTACCTTTAAAAGCTCTTCAATTAACTTTAGATAATTTAGCGTGGTTTATCTAAATTATATTAAGAGGACTTTAGCCTACGCAATTAAGTTATTAGCGTATACTAAGGTGTTAAAGAATGCAACCTTACCCTCTTTAATCCTGCAAATACTTATAAAGGAGTGTATGCTTAATTAAGATCCTTTATTAGCACCGCTCTACACTCTTAAGAAGTATAGCAATTTAATACCTAACCTTAACCTACTTTAATCGACCCAACTAACCAATATGATTATAACTGGACTGATCGAATATATAGTAGCCAGGGTAGGGGATACGGCAGAGGGTACAATTAACGTTAACTATAAAGAAATTATAGAGGTCCTTATGGAAGTTTATCTTAAAACAATTAATAGAAGAAATGCTATATTTATAAGAAGCCAAATTGCTAGTTAACTAGGCACCCTCTTAATAGACAAAAAGAGGCATATAATAAGTTTCGCCAGAGCGCACAAAATGTTAGAAATTATAAGGTTACTATAGCCTACTTCTAAAGCTTCCTAGTTTAATATAAAGGCGAAGAAGATCTTAAGGGTGAAGTTA
>Ga0307507_10002209_pt1 | contig 41671 bp, 12 predicted proteins | sample 7_EM_MG_FD_207223 | JGI IMG/M metagenome (GOLD analysis project Ga0307507, IMG submission 207223) | Populus trichocarpa ectomycorrhiza microbial communities from riparian zone in the Pacific Northwest, United States - 7_EM | ecosystem: Host-associated > Plants > Roots > Unclassified | place... | reverse complement strand
CTTCGTGCAGAGCGTCGTGCAGAGCCTCTATGCGCAGAGCTTCGTGCAGAGCCTCTGTACGCAGAGCTTCGTGTAGAGCTTCGTGTAGAGCTTCGTGTAGAGCTTCGTGTAGAGCTTCGTGTAGAGCCTCGCGCAGAGCCTTATGCAGAGCCTCCAAGTAATAAAACTATATAAGATTGTATAAGATTATATTAGATAATATATAATAGTTAAATATATAGCATATAACTTTACCTTAATTGCATGTCAAGAAATATATAGTTACCTTTTAAAGTTGCTAAGTAGGTTAATTGCGTGTTAAGAAATATATAGTTAGCTTTTAAAGTTGTCAAGTTAGTTAATTGCATGTTAAGTTAGTCGAATTGCGTGTTAAGTTGGTTAATTGCATATCAAGTTAGTTGAATTGCGAGTTAAGTTAGTTAATTATATGTCAAGTTGGTCGAATTGCGTATTAAGTTAGTTAATTGCGTGTTAAGTTAGTTAAATTGCGTGTCAAGTTAGTTAATTGCATATTAAGTTGGTCGAATTGCGTGTTAAGTTGGTTAATTACGTATTAAGTTGGTCAATTGCGTGTCAAGTTAGTTAAATTGCATGTTAATTACGCGAAACGCGAAAATCAAAGTCTACTTGAATCTCATCCTGCGAATATTTTCCCGATGTGGCCACTAGAAGGACGCTTATAACCCCGCTATAATAGCAAACCCAGTCCTAATGCTAGCCCGTTAAATAACGCAAACTAATAACCACGGACGTAGTAACCGCGGAGTCCATTATGGCCGCGGTAGATAACTCCCCCCCTTTAACCCTATGGCTTAGTTACTCTAAATAATGCCCTATATAGAAGCCTAACCTGTTAATAACGCCCAGAATTAGTGACTCTGTGCTAGCGAATATAAATACGGCTATATTATTAGCAAGGTTCCGTCTCCCTATACCCTGACTAAGACTAACACTGCCAGCTAGATAGATACTGGATTGCCTTGCCAAGATAGCCCTATACCCTAGTTATTAAAAGGTAGACCCTTAGACTAAGTCGCGTCTAAGGGTCTAAACTATATAAGGAGGAAGACAAGAAGATTAGGTTCCTATTATTAGACTAATTAGTCCTTTCTATTAGTAAACTGCTACTTAATTTTAGATTAGTAAATAGTAATAAGAAATTAATCCTTGTTTAAACCCAACTCTCCTTATTACATAACCTATACCCCTAAGTTTTTATTGATATAGTAAGCCTAGTGGACTTAGGTAGTATTATAATGGCATTTACCAATACAGAGTCTATTGTGAGAAAATATAATGTTATAACTAAGAAACTGTTAGCACCTAGGCCACTACGCCTTACAGATAGTATTCTAACTTTACTTATTATAGACTACTTTACCGCCTAAATATTAATTGGCATCTAACTAAAGCTATACTCTTTCTTGTTACTAAACTCTTACCTAGTACCCTAATTATCTTAGGTATGCCTTAGCTTTAGAAGTATAAGCCCCGTCCTAGCTTTAGAGAGCTTAAGATCTACTTTAACTTAGACTACTGCTTTAGGAACTGCCTTCTATAGGGGACAGCCGATAGTAGTAGGGACGCCCCGCGTAAATACTCGGCACTACTAAGCCTAGTGCCTAGGACCATATATAAAGCCCTAATAATAGAAGATGTTCCTAATAAAGGGGAACCTGTATAGCTGTAAAGCAATAAGACAGTAGAAAACTGGACTACTTTAGCACTTAAGACCAAAACAACGGGCTAGCCGGCCTTACTGAGACTAAGGAAGAAGGTCCGCTTTATGCCGCTACTACTAAAAATCTAACGCTAACTTAGACACCCTTTAAACCCTAGCCGCCTAGCCTAACACCTGGAACTAAGCTATATGCTATATGCGCATACTATAGCCCGCGTTACAGCAAGGACTAGCTAGGGAATTACTAAGACCTAGATAATAGAAACCGCGCTACTATAACGCCTAACCTTATACTTACTCCCCGCACGCCTTGTATAAGGCCGCCGCCTAGAAACCGCTTTTAAGAGCTAACTAAGACAAGCTAGCCCCACCGCAATGTTGGGAGAAGACTAAATACGCCCTAATTTGGATAATATTATAAATATACGCGCCATAAATTTTGCCTAGTTTTGTAAATAAAAAGACGTAAAAGTAATAAGGATCTATATGGCGGAGCTGGTAGAATTAGTAGAATAAGAAGAATAGAAATAATTAATAGATAAACTCCCTACTAGACTAGTTAAAATACTAGACCTAATAGAGAAATCCTTCCGCCGCTTAGTTAATAGTAACTATATAATAAAAGAAGCCTGCAAGGTCTTCCCTAGTTATTTTTACTATTTCCTTAAGGAAAACCTCCAAACTATAAATACTAAGTTCCTCCGCTGCAAAGTTATGGATGTAGATGTTAAGAAGTTTATAAAAGGCAAACCCGCTCTAACTAGGGATAATATTATATAACGCCTCCCAAGGGAATACAGGCACTATATTAAGGGGTTTCTCCTAAAGAATGCTAATAAGCTCCTACCACATCGCCTATGGGACTATAAAATTGAAATTATGCTAGGAAAGCAGCCCCCGTACTATAAGAACTGCCTACTCTCCCCTACTAAGCTCTAATATGTTAAGAAATGGATTAATAAGATGCTTAATAAAGGCTTTATCTAAGAATTAACGTCCCCCGCCATAGCCCCACTCCTATTTACTACTAAGTTGGGAGAAGGGGTAAGGATCTGCCATAACTATAGAGGACTTAATAACGTTACTATTAAGAACCAATACCAGCTCCCGCTTATTTATAAGACACTTAATGCCCTATATAGCGCCAAATTCTATACTAAGCTTAATATTATCGCCGCGTTTAACAGGATCCGTATTGCTAAGGGCTATAAATAGCTTATAGCATTTATTACCCGCTTTAGGCTCTACAAGATACTAGTAACCCTATTTAGCCTTTATAATACCCCAGCTATATTCCAGAACTATATTAACCACATTCTTTATAACGCACTAGACAACTATTGCATAGCATACCTTAATAACATCCTTGTATTTTCTAAAACTTGAGCTAACTATACTAGGCACGTTAAAGAGGTAATTCGCTGCCTTAGAGCTGCCGGCCTCTAAATTAATATTAGTAAGTTAGAGTTCTATATAACAAAGATAAAGTACCTTAGCTTAATTATCTTAATAGAAGGAATAAGCATGGACCCTAAAAAGGTCTAAGCCTTATAAGCATAGGAGAACCTAACCTTAGTTAAGGAATTACAGCAGTTTCTTAGATTTGCAAACTTTTACCATAGGTTTATTTAAAGTTATTCTGCTGTTACTATACCTATAACAAAACTCCTAAGAAAGGACATTGGATGGCTATAGGGACTAGAATAAGCTAAGTTATTTAAGGCCCTTAAGAGAGCCTTTACTTTAGCACTAGTACTAGCATACTACAACTATATAAAGAAAACAGTGGTAGAGACAGACGCATTAAATTAGGCTTTTAGTGGAGTCCTTTCCTAGTATAATAACAACGGTAAACTAAAACCGGTTGCATTCTTCTCTGCAAAGCACTCTGCGCTAAAGTATAACTATAAGATCTATAATAAAGAACTCTTAGCTATTATTAAGGCTTTAAAGGAATAGCGTCCTAAGCTATAAGGGACCAAGGAGCCGTTTAAAATTATTACTAACTATAAGAACCTATAGATATTTATAACTACTAAGCAGCTAAACTAACGCTAAGTTTAGTAGGCAGAGTTCCTTTTACAGTTTAACTTTGTGATTATATATAGACCTGGTAGCAAAGCTACGCTCCCTAATGCCTTAAGCCAACTACTAGGAATAAAACCTAAGGACGCTAATAATAAACGCCTCCGCTACTAAGCCTAAGTTATTATACTGCCCTAAAAAGTTAACCCTATAATTTTAGAAGAATTACTATATAAATCCCATAACTCTAATAATGTGGAGTTTGTAGCCGCTCTAGACCCTAAAATAGCCAAAAAGTTACTAGATAAGCTAATTTGGTTAGGATACTAGGAGAACAAACTCGCAAGAGATATAGTAGCGGCTCTATATAATTAGAAAGCTTGCCATTAGCTAAAGAAGATTAGGAAATTACTCCGTTGCAATAAGTTAGAATGTAGTATTATTAACAGACAGATCTACTTCCGCTAACGCCTCTTTATCCCTAATACCTTAGACCTCTACCTAGAAGTTATCTATCGCTCTTATAGTAGCGGCCCCGCTAGTCACCCTAGCTGGGTTAAGGCTCTTAACCTCTTAAACTAAATATACTAGTAGCTAGGAATCTTCTAGTTTACAGCTACCTTTATTAAAGACTGTGCCCTATACTTTTGCACTAAAACCCCCTATTCTGCCCCGCCTGGTTTCCTAAAGCCACTAGAACTACCCGCTCGCCCATAGACCAATATTTTAATTAACTATATTATAACGCTGCTAGTATGCTAACGCTATAGTAAGGTATACAAATATATCCTTATTATTATAGACCGCCTAACTAAAATGTAACACTTTGTTCTAGTAACAGGACTCTTAATAGAGGAGCTAGTTAATGGCTTTGTTAATAATGTATATAAGCTCTATAGTATACTAAGCATAATTATCTCTAATTATAGCATATAATTTGTTAGCGACTTCTAGTGACAACTAAGTAAACGCCTTAAGACAACCTTATAACTAAGCTTAGCCTAACACCTAGAAATAGACAGCTAAACCAAAATTATTAACGCTGCCGTAAATAAGTACCTCTGTGCTTTTATTAGCTTTATATAGGATAACTAAGTTAACTACCTGCTATTTACTAAATTTGCTATAAATAACCAAGTTAATAAAAGCATAGGCATCTCCCCATTTTTTGTAAACTATGGCTTTAACCCTTACCTTGGAATTAAGCCTACTGGCCCCCACCTACTGACACTATTAGTATAAGTAAAGAAGGAGTTCTTCCGCGCAGACTCTATGCCCAACCGCTTTAAGCGGATATTGATATAGCTTAAGGCCCTAGCCCGGATTTTACAGCAACGCTATAAAGATAATACCAATACCTATAGGGACAAGAGTGCGTTATTCTATAAAGGCGATATAGTTATGGTTAGCTTAGAAAATATAAAGATAAACAGACCTAAGAAGAAATAGGACGATAAATGGGACGGCCCGTACCCCGTACTTGTAATATACTAAGGGGTAGTTGTGGTAGACCTCCTGGACTATATCTAAGTAAACAAATCCTTCTATATATCTAAGGTCCGCCTCTGGGCTACTAAAGAGATCCCTAGCTAAGCAAATATTAATACCGCAGAGCGCCGTAATATATAAGGACGAGTAACAGAGAGAGACGATAATAGTAATATAGAAGATAAATGGGAGTTTAAGAAAATCCTTAATATATATAACAAAGACCCCCAAGGCCTAACTTATGAGATTAAATGGAAATATTATAAGGACATAACCTAGCAGCTAGAAGAGGACCTAAAGGGTTGCGAATAAGCTATATAGCGCTTCTATAAGCAACACCCTAAGAAGCCAGGTCCCCCAGATTGGGTATAAGATAAGGAAAAGCCATGCTAAGGTTGTGGCTGACCACCATATTAAAAATCTATGGTGGTTAAAATATTATAGAACTTTAACCGGCGGTTAAAGTTGTCTAATTAGTTAGAATTCTCGCTAAGAGCGCCACGTGCCAACTTTATTTAATAAGCCAACCAATTAGGATTTTTTAATATTTCTGTAGCGAAAGTAGGTGGTCCCGTGTACTACCTGTTTAAAGTTATTTGTTTAGTTTGGGGACCAAACCTTCTGGAGAGAGGAGTACTGTCACAGCACTAACCTGACGCATACTATTTCCTACTGTTGGCTGGCCCACCACTAGCGCCTTGGCGGCTGGCCCTACTCTTTGTATATAATACCCCCTTTTACCCTTCTTTTCTTCTTCATAGCACAACGTAGTTATTTAGTCTACTTTATTGCAGCACTGTGACATCCGCTAAGCTTTCCACTAAATTAGGATGGACCCTGTATTAGAAGATCTAATAATATTCCACACCCGTTACCGTTTTTATAAATATAAAGTCCTTCTTTTTAGACTAATAAATAGGCTGGCTACGTATTAACGGTATATAAATTATATTCCCCTTAATTACCTTAATAAATTCTGCACGGTATACCTAGATAATATTCTTATATACTTAGACAATAAACTTAAGTACTAAGTTTACGTTAAGAAGGTTCTAAAGAGGCTGCGGAATACAGGCCTATAAGTTAATATTAAAAAATATATATTTAGAGTAAAACGTATAAAGTACCTTAGGTGTATTATTAGTATAGAAGGAATTAAAGTTAACCCTAAGAAGGTTAAGGCAATCCGTAACTAGAAACCCCCTTATACTATAAAAGGCATCCAGTTCTTTCTTAGCTTTTATAATTTCTACTATTAGTTTATCTATAATTATAGGGTTATAGCTAAGCCTTTTATACAACTAACTAGAAATAATACGCCTTTTATTTTTAATAATAACTATATTAAAGCCTTTAAGGATTTAAAGAACTAACTTATCTCCTCCCCAATTCTCTATTACTATAACTTAGACCTAGAATTAATGTTAGAAACGGATATATCTAATAAATTAGTAATAGGGGTTCTCTTATAGCTATACCTAAATAGTGAGTAGTACTCTATTACGTTATTCTTAAAGATAATAGCCCTAGCTAAGTATAACTATAAGGTACATAATAAGGAAATACTTGCTATTATATAATTATTATTCTAATAACATGCGAAGCTTAGCAGCATAGACTCTTAAGTTAAGGTCTATACTAATTATAAAGCCTTTAAGTATTTTATAATAACAAAGCAGCTTACCAGCTAATAGGCCTAGTAGGCTAAAATACTCTCCCAATTCTTTTTTATAATTATATACCATCCTAGCAGATAAAATTCTAAAGCTAATACCCTAACCTAGAGAGAATAGGATATAGAGCTATAAAATAAGCTAAAGGCTTAGTACTAAATATATACCCTCCTCTATCCCAAATAGCTTAACCTATATATCCTTAAGGAACTAAGCTCTAAACAGAATAAGCTAGCACCCTTAGAAGGAGAAATCCTAGATAAACTAATATGACTAATTAATTGCATTTTAATTGCAAAACATATAGCTAAATTTCTAAAAGCCCTCTATAACTAAGCTATAGAAGATAGACTACTTTTATACTAAAAACGGCTTATAGTTTTAGATATTAATAACCTATAAATAGAGCTAATCTGTAAAGCTTACTATTAAGTCTCTATAGCGCACCCTAGTTAAGATAAAACCCACTAACTATTGGCGAGAACTCCTGTCCAATATAGAATAATTTATTAAAAATTATTATGCTTATAAACGTACAAATACCCCTAGGGATTAAACTCCTAGATGGCTATAACTACTACCAGTTCCTAAACGCCCTTAGCAATATATTATAATAGACTTTAAATTATTCCTAAAGGACAAATACGGCTATAATATAGCCTTTATAGTATTCAACTAACTAAATAAGTAAGCTATTTCCTTCCCTTGCTTTAAGACTATAACTATAAAGAACATAGCCTATATATACATTAATAATATCTACCAGATCTATAGCGCTTTTAAGTTAATTATCTCTAACTATGGACTCTAATTTATATTAGACTTCTAAAACAGATTCTACCGTATCCTTAGAATTTAAATTAAGCTCTCTACCATATTCTACCCTTAGACTAACGGCTAAACCAATATTATAAACTAGTATCTTAACTAGCAACTTCGCCCCTTTATTAATTACTATTAGGATAACTAGTTGGAACTATTACCTATAATAGACTATGCATAGCTTACGCTCCCTTATAATAGTATAGGATTATTACTATTTAAGCTACTCTCTAGATATAAGCCACGGATATTCTTTAATTGGGATAGACCTATAGGACCTATAATGGCCCGCGAACGCCTTAGCTATAAAGAGGCCTAGATATTCGCTAAAAGAATATACAAAGCCTAGGAAACAGCCTAAATAGTATAACAATCCCCTGTCGCCAATCTAGATTATAGAAGATCAAGAATAGAAAGTTAAAAAGGATCTTAGCAGTTAAGAAGGACCGTAGTACCCTAAAATACCATATAAGCTAGGTAGGTTATAATAAAGATCCAAAATAGTACTCCATGTCTAATTTTAAGTACTCTCTCCATAAGCTATAAGATTTCCACCTAGCCTACCTAGACCTCCCTAGACCACTACATAAACTAAACAGCTAGATTAAATGCTAGGAAGAGGGGTTAGATAACTATAATAATTTAGACGATAATAAAGAACTTGGACAAAGCCTAAGGGCAGGCTTTTTTAGAAGGGGGGAGTAATGTGATGGTGCTAGAGCGCGTTACCTAGGCAATCTGCCAAATTCTACCTTGCCTGGGCGATACTGTAGCTTGAAGTTGAACTGAGAAAAGGTCTGAGACCAACGGACTTGTCTTTCGTTAAGCCTTCGTATCGTCATGAAATGCTTAAGGTTATTATGATCGGGCAGGATCAAAGCACAACCATTCAGCCTTGTCTCAATTTATAGCATTCAGTATACTCCTTTACCATCAGGGTCTAACCGAGCAGTCATCCAACTCACTACTTGGTTTCAGGGCCTCCGCCTGCATCACGAAGCCCTCAACGCTTCGCCTCGCACTCCTGCCACTTCAGAAGCCCTCGTTCTGGCACTGAGAAAATCTCTTCCAAAAAGCCTGTCCTACACCTTCCCTAAGCCCTTACTAAACCCGCTACTTCCCTTGTTCCACGCATTGGGAGCCCCTTTCCCAAATTCCTCGGAGTTCGGACGTTCGGCTTCTAAGGAAGTCGCCCCTAGGACTTACACCGAGTAGGGCCTTATGAAAAGTCAAAAGCTCGTGCGCCTTTTCGGAGATACTGCACCCCAGGATTTTTATCTCCAGAAATCACTTACAGAAACCTCTGGCAGAAGATCCCCACCGGAACCCTCCCACATCTCCCACTCTGACAGCCTCCCCAGTTCCCTCCCGGAGGATATTCAAGGCTTTAATAATATCACCACAGCAGAGTCACTCATTAAAAGCCGAAAGTGTCAACTTAACTAGTGCCTTCTATATGGCGATGTAAACGAACACGCGTCAGTTTGTGGTAATGACTGAAAACTTTTATCTAAGGCCTTAAGATACAGAAAATGATTGTGATTCCGACACCATTCCTACATTAAGAAAGTAAACCCTGAACCGGGCTTTTGACCACACCGCCGCTTCTGTAGGCTTAGGGGGCAGAGCAAGAGCCCCCGTCGGTATCAACGCAGATAACATCCCCGTTGCCACAGTCCGTGCAAGAAGCATGCTCAGAGGTCATGCAGTTACCCTCTCCAATTGTGCACGCACCACCGACGTGAACGCAGTTGGTGCATCGCCCGCTCAACGAGCGAGCCTGGGATCAGGTTAGCCACGACGACTGAAGTTAACCTATGTCACTGAAACTTACAACTTCACGAACTATGGTCAGTCCGTCTCGCCGAATAACTTCGATACCCATTGGGCTTGGAGCAGGGTTTGCCATGGCGCCGAAGATGGCCATAGAAGCGATAATAAAGAAGGTGGTGTGCATAATGAATGATTTGATAGTCTTGGAGTGTTGGACGATTGACAGGAATTGTATATGATTGTGTTAAGGTATAGCTGTATTAATTATAGATATGGTTGTTACAGTTGTTGTGTTTGTTAGCGAATGTGATTTTTTAAGAACTAGCAGGAAAGGACGTGTCTTTTATATTTATAAACTGGCTGCCAAGAGATTTAGCACATGCTCTCTTTCTATAGAGGATAGTGATTCTCTGCTTAGAAGTACTTACATCACAGAGTGTGTTATCTAAATAGCTCACGTCAGCCTATTAATCATTGTAACTGACTACCAGCAGTGTGGTCGATTAAGCGGCCAGTCCGTAGTCTAACTAACGCCCGATTAATCGCCTTATTTTTAGCTGCCTAATCCAGTCAGTCCATAAGGTTATTCGTCTTAATCCAGATTGCATCCAATTAAGGCCAGATATTAGGTGTAGAAGTAAGTATTAGTAGCAGTATTGGAAGTAGCTAATGATGGTATAGGCCCAGGAGGAAATAAGCTTTAGGATAGATCTAAGAGTTAGTTTATAAGCCCTAAATTAACTTAATTTAATAGTGATACACGCTGTTAAAAGCCACTATATTAGAGGCGCGGACAGGAGGCCTTCCGGTAAAGCTATTATAGTAAAATGGCCTTATGTGGTCATTCACCCTAAAGTTAGTTTGGTGATGGGCTTAGGGGAGGTACAAAATCGGGCCTAGAACCAGCCAAAAGTTACCCAATTCACGTCTTATACACGCTACTTAAAAGCCCGAGCGTGATAGGATCAATATTACTACATTAGGCGGTAATTAAGGGGTAGGGAATTAGGTGGTGGTAATTAAGAAGGCATATTACGGGGTATTATAAGATTCCAGTTATGGGGGAGGCCTGTATATATAACCTTAATCCTATTAATCTAATTGGCTAGATTAAGGTTTAAACTATGCGTAGAAAACAACTTTAACTTGCCCGCATTATTAACTCCTTTCTCTTACTAACACTACACCATTACCATATCTAATTTCACTATTCTAAGGCGTAGAAACTACTTTAATATAGTTATAATAGCTGCCAGAAAATTTGTTACGCGTTTAGAGCACGCGCTATTATACGCGTGTTATAACAAGAACGCGAACGCGATACAATTAAAATTATAATATAAAAGGTTAATAACCCTTAAAGAGAACTCTCTATTAAGTCGTTTCTATATTATTAAACTGCCTCTTTTACTTCCTCTATCTATCAATTATTATAGATTACTTTATTACTTAAGTTCTAACCGCCTCCTGCTGCTCTATAGGCTCTTCTTATAGCCACGCGTTGTCTTCTAATAGCTCTAGCAGCTTACCAAGCTGCCTTTACAGCAGCCCTCCTAAGAGCACTTACTTTTCTACAGGCTCTATTGTTCAAGAGACCGCTAATTATATTATTATAGACTCTCCTCCTAATAATTCCAAAGCAGAAGACTCTAATATTTATTAAGGAAGTAATAAGAAGCAATTTATAAAAAATAGCTATTAAGCAATAACCTAAAAGGACCTTCTATTTGGTTACAAGCCTTCCTTTTTACGCCGCTAGCGCACCCGGAAGTTATATATATGGGCTTATAGCTATCCAGTTAAGAACCAATCTAAGCGTAATTACTAGGCCTGCAAGCAGTATACGTTAAGCTCTAGATACTTTATCTATAATACTAATAATCTAATGGTAAGTAATAGGCGTCTTCCAAAAAGCTTAGTATAACTTTATATTTACTACAAGTGGAACTTCTTATATTATTAAACACCTCCGGAGGCACCACTATATCAGTTACAACGGTGCTAATCTTACTACTAAGAATCCTTCTACCTCTTCTACCTCTTCTATCTCTAGAACCGCGCCCACAATGTCCTATAACCTAGTTACCCTAGTTAATTTAAATAAGGCGCGGAAGCTATTCACTAAGTTTATTATTATAAAAGGAATTACTAGGCGCCAAAGCACAAGCCCTTAGCTACAGCGCCTTATTAAGCTCTTAAATCCTACCGCAGATGGTATCTACCCTAACTTTTATAGTACTAGCCATAAGTGGATTAAGGCACAATACATTAAAGCCTATAAAGCCGTTGCTAAGCTTATACAGAATGCAATTAGCAGGATATATATAAGCTTTAACGCTTAGAGTTTACGTAGTAACCTCTATGTTCTATTAGTGGTGGCCCACTTTGCTAACCAGCTTAGCTATTTATAGGCTCTTTTAATTAGCTTGCCTAAAATCTATAGCTCTAAAACTAGTGAGAATATAGCAGCTCTTCTCTCTAGCGTATTTAAACGCTATAATATTACCTATAAGCTTAGCTTCCTTATTGCCAATAATATAACCACAAATAATAGAGTTATTAATCTTCTATCTACCTAGTATAAATGGGACGCTGAGCAACGCCGCATTAGGTGTTCTGGCCATATCCTTAACCTTATAGCAAAGGCAATTATATTTAGCGACGGTATAAGCCTTTTTAAGAGGAGACTTGTAAGCATAAGCGAGGAAGATTAATACACTAAGTAGAGGAAGAAGAGCTTAATTAGTAAGGTATATAATATCATTTAGTGGCTATAAGGCTCGCCTAAACGTATATAGGCCTTTAAGGAGCTCCAGAAGTTCTGCCCCTCTCTTAAGTTAAAGCCAGATAAGTTATTTAAGGCGTATTCACTACTAAGCAATAGGGGAGTTAGGTAGAACTTAACATTTTTATAGGTAGATACTAGTAAGCAAAGCTTTTATATTATAACTCTAGAAAAAATTATTAGTAATATTAGTTTCCTACCCGCCTTAATAACCTTCCTAATACTTATTTTTTTTTATTCTCCTATTTTAGAGCATTAAAAGAGGCCTTATATTATACAGCTCCGCTATTCAGAACCTTCTTATATAGTGGTATTAATACTTAGATAAAGACTAGCGATTTAGCTTTTATATTACGGATTTCCTTATAATACTCTCCTTATCAAATCGTCTATTTTCTTTCCTTAATAAATGCGCAGCCATCTTAAAAATATTACTAAGCACCGCATCTTATATGGTTTTGGTGTAAACTACAGCCAAATTATATATATACAAGTACCGTATATCTATTTGTTAAATAGCTTCTAATTTTTTCCTATAGTACTACCACTTCGCAATACAATTAACATTACCTGTTCGCGCCACGCAGCTCTATCGCAAGACCGCCTTATAGGCAACGACTGGGCTAAATTAGAACAGTTTCATTTACTGCTTTTACCTCTATAGGAAATAACAAAGCGAATTAAGGGTAACGCCAGCGACGGCTCTTATAGAGCTTTATAGGAGGTGCTCCCTATAATAGATTATATTTTGGAGCACCTAGAATCTACTACAAAGGAGCTCTAATATAAGCTAGATAGCTATTTTAAAACTAGTACGAATTTTACTAGTCTATTAAAGCTCAATTGCTAACCCCTCTATATAAAATAGCTGTGGATTTTAGCCACCTTAAGATATAAAGCTACTACTTACGCACCAATCTTACACCTGCTTATTAAGCAGCTGTTGTCCTATATCCTACCCTTAAGTTTAAATACTTTAAGGAGAAGTGGGCAGAGAATAAGGCCTGGATTAAGGACTATAAAACTACAGTAAAGGCCTACTAGGTTAACTATATGCAGCAACATTAAATTACAGTTGTAGCTAAGGAGCAAGCTACTACATTTAAATTAATACCTTAACCAACTACACCTAAAGATCCTAAAGAAGAGAAGCTTTTACCATTTAGGCGCTTTTTACAGCTCGCAGGTGTTAAAGAGCGAAAGCTTAAAGATAAGTTGGAGAGATATTGCGCCTTAAAGCCTAATATAGAAGTTCGCAACCCCATCAAATAGTAGCTTAATTATCGCAAGAAGTATCCTAACCTTTATATACTAGCTCTAGAGCTTTATTCTTGCCCTAGAATAAGCTCTAAATGCGAATAGATCTTCTGCGACACTAGTAGGATAGTAACACCCAATTGTAATCGCTTTTCGGCTGTATTATTGGAAGAGGAAGAGTGCCTAAGGAAGTAGTTAAGAATGGGTATTCCTGGTGCTTAATTAGGTGTTAGATTTGCTATATTTCATTGCTTATTCTACTTGGTAATATAGTAATATTTAGCTTCTTGTTTTCTGCTATTATTGGTTTTAAAATTAAGATCTATTGCAACACCATACCAAGGATCACGATTGAGATTTAGGCTCTAGATCTGTAAGCAATCAATATTCTAACGCCGAGCCTCAACTTAAGCCTTACCACCATGCCAAGGATCGCGAGTTCCATTCAAATCTCCCGATTGCGGGCGTTTGCAATTGGGCCTTATTAATCTAGCCAATCCAACGGCTCCAATTAAGAGGCCAATCCGTCCGTCTAATCCTTAACGGGCAACTAACCACGCTGACTACCAGTATCATGCGTACCCCGCTAAAACACCACGTAGTCTCACCTGCATATCACCCTGTTTCTACTGCGTATCACCCTGTTTCAGTCACTTATTAGTCTCCCCTTTTATCTTATTCCTTACACCTTCCTTATATATATATAGACGCTTTAGAGCTATATTTATAAAAAGTCGCTTAGTTAATTCCCTATCCCATGCACTGCGGAAATGGCTGCCGCTGTCTGTGCGGCTGCTAAGAGCCAATCTGTCGATCAACAGAATGTTGGAAGGAGCAGTTAAAATAGGTTAAATTATTAAAATCTATAGGCTAGACCACTGTAGAATTAAAAATTCAAAGTGTTTGAGAGTTTAAATTAAGCATAGTGTTGATATATGAGTTGGTGGAGTTGACTATTGTACTTCTAATATCTCAAGTTTTGATTTTCCTGAGTGGCTTATATAGTACAAAACTACCGCCTCTGATTGGCTGAATTGGCTGTTGGCAGCCGCACAGACAGCGGCAGCCATTTCCGCAGTGCATGGGATACTATAAAGCTTACAGTGGGGTGTCATAAGTGTCCGTGCTCCCCCATCAATAAATTTTCGCAATCCTCCCCCCTACTTTTTCTACCCTATTATACACCCATGCCACGTCGTGCGTTAGCTCTAATTAGCGGTAATATTCCTCATTGTAAGGAGTTGACTCCATATAATAGAGGAGTAGTTGTTGGCTATGGTCTTGCAGGAGTTACGGCCCCTTAAATCGCGATCGCATTAAACCTCCCTGAATCGACCGTACGAGACACCCTACGAAATGCACCCCAACGTCCACAAGGCTTATCCATTGCTCGAATTGGACGTCCTCCAGAGCATTCAGAGCGAGACGAACGTACGCTCTTAAGGATTATTCGTATAAATCCTAGGATCACGTATAATAAGCTGGCGTTCGAGGCAGGCCTTCCTATAAGCCAGAGCACGTTGCATTAAATATTACACAAATACCACATTAAAAAATGGATAGCTAAGAAGCGTCCTATGCTTACACACGACTCAGCAAGCGCTTGATTAAGGTGGGTAATTGAATACTTGGCGTAGGAGCGCTTAAGGTGGAGTAAGATTATATGGAGCGACAAGTGTTCGGTTAAAAGAAGCGCGGGCAAGCGACCTTCTTACATCTTTCGTACACTACAGCAGAAGTGGGATAAAGACAAGATCGATACATATAAAAAGGACAAGGGGCATACCGTAATGGTATGGGCAAGCTTTTCTGGAGCTCTTGGAGCCTCTGATTTGGTAGTTATAGAAAGGGACAAGGAGGCACCCAAGGGGGGGTATTCTGCCAAGTCATACATTAAAGTTTTGGAGGATTAGATACCCCGAATCTACGAGCCAGGCCTCCAATTTATGTAAGACAACGCTCCAATACATACAGCAAAAATTATGGCTAAATGGTTCAAGGAAAACGTTGTGGAAGTAATTAATTGACCCCCCTACTCGCCCGATTTAAACCCGATTAAGCACGCTTAGGTACAACTCAAAGAACGGCTCCACAAAAGGTTTCCATATATTGCCCGAATGCACGGGTCAAAGGGAGAGGTTATTAAGGAGCTATCTAGAGCTGTAGCGATTTGTTGGAGCGAGATTGCACCTAGTTTCTTTAAGTCGTTGATCGCGAGTATGCACGAGAGGTGTATGGCTGTCAGGACGCCGATGGGTGGTACACAAGATTTTAGACTCCAAAAAACGTCGCGATAGCTAGGTTCTATATGGTAATGAGCCTTATAAATATTTTAATCTTGTGGTTGCTGCATAGTAATTTGGTAGGGGATGTCACATTTAGTGTGGCCTGGGTATGGACACTTATGACACCCCACTGTGTAGTTATAAGCCTGAATTATACTACCTGCTAACTAATTAACCAGATTGCACTACCTATTATACTATCTGTTAAGTAATTAATCTACTACCTTATTTAAGAAGTTACTACTTCTACTGCTAATATAATCACAGACGACAATTTTGCCTACTAGAATCTGCTTCTGTCCTTAAACCTAAGCAGTCGCCGCTCTAACCTAAGCTGAGCCCTGAGTTTTGAGCACGCTAATAAGTTAGCTGGATTTTGCTTAGGGGATTACCTTAGTAAGCTTAGACTGGAGAATCAATTAGCGGATATACGTATATCCGTAAGCGGATATCGCTAACCTTTTTTGTTAAAAAGTTAATTCTATGGTCTGAGTTATCTTATAAATCAGACACTCCGCAGAAGATTTGTTCCGTGACATAGGATAATATATAGGCCCTCTAAAACTCCTAAGCTAATTAGAATAGTGTCCTAATTCCTACTAACTCCTAGACTAATTAGAATAGCGTACTAGTTTTAGCCCCCTATATACCCCCTATTACCTAACAAAATCTTCTGCGGAGTGTCTAAGAGCTTATAGGCCTTGCTTTAGTGAGAAATAAATGTTTTAGATTATATGTTACAGACGCTTTAAGTACAATGTTATAACTACTTGGAAAAGAGTCGGCGGAAGCTAGTTGGTTAATATAGGCACGGTCTAGGATAGATCCGGTGGAACTATATAACAAGGAATAGTAACCGAGGTCACATAGTATTAAACGCATTAACTGCGTTAAATAAAAGGGACGTTATGTTTAATATAGACAACACGTACCTTATATATAAGAGAGGATTTCTTAGGAGTACAGTTGTGTATTTAAAGGACCTTAGTCCCTACCATAGATAGTTCTCTTTTTATAGTGAATCTTAGAATACAATTGGAGTTAATCTATTAGGCAACTACTCCACTAGTTATTATTACGTTGTTATTTTATTCTTACCTATATACCTAGCCTAATAATAGAACCTACTATAGTTCCTACTATAAGGTTCTGTTACACATTTACTACTAAGGTTACGGTATTAAACAAGATCAAATAATATGCCACCAAGAGCAGCACTAGTTATAACGGCGTTAATAGTAGCCACAACCTTAGGGCCAGGTAATACCAGTATAGACAATAGGGATTCTTAAGTAGTTATGCAAGGTCAGTTATAGGAAATGGTTAATTACTTACAAGATAATAATAGGATACTTAAAGAACGTATTAATAGAATTAGAGTAGTAAAGATCAAGCTACCTTCAATTAAATAATTCTTAGGAGAGAAGTTGAAGCTTAAAGGATTTCTTACATAGATATACTTTAAGGTAGTACAGGAAGGAGCAAAGTTAGCAATATTATTAGATTAAGTAGCCTATGCAGGATTATTCCTAACGGGGAGGGCACTTAAGTGGTTTAAGCTATATCTTATAGAAATACAGGCTAATGGCATAACAACTACTAACTAGGACGTATGGTATATATTTACCAGTTAGAACGGGTTCGCGGAATAACTAATATAGATATTTAGAGACCTGGAGGCCATAACTACAGCAGAACAAAAGCTTTAGAACTTAGTATAACGCACTTTAGTAATTAAGTATATAACATAGTTTTAAACACTAGCTGTATAGGTTAAGTGGAATAATAGGGCGCTTATAGCATAGTATAAATAGGGACTTAAGGCTAAAGTCCAGAACGCAATTATCCTAATAGAAGATGCGGATACTCTAAGAGAGTTAATAGATTAGTTAATAAAGATCAATAATAGGATCTATTAAAGGGAATAAGCTAAGAGAGGGCAAGATAGAGTTCTACAGTTATATAAGGCGTAGAGTACGCAATAATAGACATAGAGTTAAAAACTATGGAATGGCATAGAGCTAATAGACCTAAATGGTACTAAAGAAACCTAAAAGTAGGAAAAGAAACTATAGAAACCTAGAGGTTAAAGATTAAGTAATTAAAGAACCTAGGAGTAGAGGCCAAACCAAAAATCTTAGCAGCAGAAGACATTTAGGCGGACTCTATAGCAAGAAAAATAGTTTAAAGATGGAGCTTATATAAATTACGGAAAACAGGGTTATTTTACTAGAGACTATAGAGGTAGTTAGAGTAACTACGCAGTAAAGGGAACTAGGCCAGTAGATAGCACGTATATACAGAGGGACAACGGTGCACTATAAGGAATAAAAGAGTGTTTAATTAACAGTTTTGCGTATTATTACAACAATACATGCTAAATTCATAAGGACGCTAAATATGGCGCAAGCTATTAGCTATAGGAGCTATTATTATCTAAGTTTAAAGGAACCAATAAACCAGCTTATAGATTAGACATTAAAGATAATAAATTTAATAAAGGCGAAGCATTTACTAACAATAAGGCAATAAAGGCAGCTTACTAGGAGTATATAGACCTTAGAGAAGTTAAAACAGAAGCAGAAACTAAGACTATTATAGAATAGGGTTTAGTAACGGATGTTATAACACCATTAGATACGATTTCCATCACTTTATAAGACAATAGAAGTAATATTTAGAAGAAACTAAGCAAGTAGATAACTACTAGTGCTAGCTTATTACTTAATAAAGGCAAAAGGCCACAGGCTTAAGATTCTTAAGCAGAGATAAAAAAAGCTTAAGATTTTTAAAGTAAGATAAGACACACCTAAGGACCTATAACAGACGAAAACCGATAGGAAAGGGCAGTAATTTAGTTTAATAATAAACAAATAAGTATAGGACGCAAGTTTAAGAACTATAAATTTAGAGAATAAATAAGAACATTAGTAATCCTAGGTAAATATAGTATTTAGCCTAAAGATTAAACAGTTAATACTAGGATTAAAAAGTAAGACAACTACAAAGATCTAGCTATAAGACGCAGAAAATAAGAAACTATAAATAAGTTTAGGACAAGAATTATTATATAGCAAGAGTAAAGGCTAGATAAGAGGTTAGCTATACTAGGTTATATAAGGGACAGAGCACCTATATAAAGAGTTACTAATAGGCTAAGTACAGGAACACCTAGGGTAAAATAGTTAGATAAACTAGAACAAGAAGAGGATCTAGATATTCTAACTAGGTTTAAAGAAAGACATACTAAAGGATATTATAATATAGTAATAATAAGGTACTTTCTAACAGATAGACCATATACACTAAACCAGTTGTATGGAAAGTGGTATAGGCAACGACATAATAACAAATAGGAAGACTTTTATATATAGCTAAATAAAAAAGTTGTCTAAAACTAACCTATTACGGAAAAACGCATAAGTTATATTAAAGGAGCATTAATTATAATATTAAGGAACCTAGAAGAAGGATCTAGGGACTAGAAAAGTAAGCAATAAATTTTAGTACCTATAGCAGAGATACCAGTAGTTAGGTTAACTAGGTATAGGTTTAAACTTAAGGATAAAGACAAACTAAGAGTTAACCTAAAACATATAGCATATTATACACTATCGTAGATAGCTTGTGTGGATAATATATGCAACATATATAGAGCACCTAAAGATAAGAACCGGAAGTACCTAGTAAGGATATATTAGGCACTAGAGGAAAAGCGGTTTAGGAATGCTAAATATATATATAGTTGGCATCTAGTAGAAGTATAAGGTTAAGGAGACTTAATACTTTAACTAGGAAGATTCCTTATGGAAAAATGCCTAGACGGATAATAGTAGTGGGAGTACCCAGAGAACACTTATCTATAGCATATAAAGGAAAAGAAACAAACTAAGTATTAGCCAAAGTTAGACTAAGTATAGGCAGGATCTAGTAGCCAACAGTTAGGAAAAGGGAAGGCATATAGAACTAGAGGAAACCAGTATTAGAGCCTTAGACCCTTAAAGGAATTTAAGAATAATACCTAAATTTACAAGTTAAATGGCAAGATTAGCAGTTTAAAGCGTTAGTAGATAGTAAAGCAACTAGGAACCATATATTACTAAAGGCAGTAGAAAGGATAGGGTTACTATATAGACAGAAGGAATACCTGTATCCACTTATAATAATTTTAGGAGATCAGATAGCCTATAGAGGAGGCATTATTAATCTTAAAATAGGACCTATTTAGTTAACTATCAAAGGGAGACTAGTTAGAATGTCTTTTAATATCCTACCGTTAGGATAGGATAAGGCGATACTAGGAATACCTTAATTATAGGAGTACAATCTAAAGATTAATTAGGTTATAGGTTAGGTTAATATTAAGGATATATAATAGCGCAAAGTGCAATAATAAACCAAGTTGGTATAGTACTAAGTCGGAGCAACATATAAAGAGACTAAGTAAGGCTTAAGTTATATACCAAAGAGATACCACAAGTATAGTAAAAAGTTATAGTTACCAGAAAGTGAAAAGCTGTTAGAGTATATAGCATAGGACTATAAGATAGAATTAGAAGAAGGAATAAGTCTAAAGTTCTTTCCAATCTATAAGCTTACTAAAATAGAGTTAGTAGCGCTTAAGGAGTTTATTTAGAAGAACTTATAAAAGGGATATATTAGACCGTTATAGTTATTAGTAGGATATCCAGTATTATTTATCCCAAAGAAAAACAGAAAACTTAGGATGTGTATAGACTATAAACAGTTAAATAGTATTACTAGGAAGGATAGGTATCCTTTACCCTTAATTAGCAAAATCTAAGATAGGATAGGCAACGTAAAGATCTTTACAAAGATAGATCTGAGATAGGCGTACCATTAAATTAGAATTAAGGAAGGCAATAAATAGAAGGCAGCCTTTAGGTCAAAGGAAGGACTATATAAGCTATTAGTTATGCAATTTAGGCTTATAAACATACTAGTAATATTCCAGAAGCGAATTAATAGTGTATTAGGAGAACACCTAGATGAATTTATTATAGTATACCTTAACGACATTATTATCTACTTAGAGAGTAAGGAAGAATATAGAGAACACATTAAATAGGTCTTAAAGAGACTACAAGAAGAATAGATGCTAGTAGCAATTAAGAAATACAAGTTCTTTACCAGGAAGACTAATTTTATTAGATTTATTATTAAACTAGGCTAACTTAGTATAGATCTAAAGAAGATCAAGGCTATAGTAAATTAGTAAAAACTAGAGAATATTACGCAGTTAAGATTATTCCTAGGGTTTTGCAATTATTGTAGAAGGTTTATAGCGTAATAGTTACAGGACATTAAGCCATTTACGCAGTTAATAAAGAAAGAAGAACCGTAGATATGGGGAAAGGAGTAATAAAAACTATTTAAGAGAATTAAAGAGTTATTTACCTAGAAGCCAGTTCTTAAGATCTATTAACTAGGTCTAAAGACGGTTATAGAAACAGATACATCAGACTTTACACTAGGGGCGTGCTTTATACAAAAATATTAAGATAGATAGCACCTAGTGGTATACTATAGTCAAAAGATAACACCACTAGAGTTAAACTATAACATCTATAACAAGGAGTTGTTAGGTATAGTTACAGCACTTAAAAAATAAAGAGCATTCTTATAAGGCACAGAGAAACTATTTATAATTAAGATAGACTATAAGAACCTTACAGGATTCCTAATAACAAAGGAACTTAACCAAAGACAGGTTAGATAGGCGGAAATATTTATAGAATACTATTTTAAAATTTAGCATACTAAGGGTATAGATAATACACAAGCAGACGCTCTAAGCAGAAAGGCTGAACTATAAAGTAATAAAAAGCTATTGGGAGCTTTGTTACAAAAGGATTAAGACAGATTAATTAGGTATAATTATTTAAAGATTATAGCAACTAAAGAAAGTTAAATCCATAAATTACTAGAGAATAATTGGATATAGAAAATCTAAGAAGCATAGATAGAGGATTTAGACTTAGAGTAATACAAAAACAGAGAAGCAATATATATACCTAAGTCTATTATAGAAGATTTTGTTAAGGAATTCCACAAGGGAATAATATAAGGACACAACGGAGCTATAGGCTTAGTGTTAAGACTTTAAAAGGAATATATTATTTAAGGAATCTAGGGACTAGTATAATAAGTTATAAAGGAATATCTAGATTACTAAAGAAACAAACTAACAAGGTATAAGCTATATAGAGGGCTATAACCTATTAAGACACTAGGAAGACCATAGGAGGTTATATTATAGGACTTTATTATTAAGTTACCAAAGTTAAGAGATTCTATTACAGGATAAGATTATAACGCGATTTTAGTAATAGTAGACAAGCTAACAAAGTAGGGATACTTCATAGCATGCACTAAAGAGATATTAGTAGAAGATATCGCTAGAATCTATATAAAGGAAGTATTTGCAAGATATAGAGCACTAGACAAGATTATATCAGATAGAGATCTAAGATTTATAGTAGCATTTTAGGAAGTATTTCTAGTAGAATAAGGGGTTCGCGTAGTAATATCTACAGCGTATTATCCGCAGACGGACGGATAAACAGAAAGACTAAACTAGATACTAGAGCAGTATCTAAGGTATTATATTAATCACATATAGAATAATTGGGTATCGCTATTACCAGTTATATAGTTTACATACAATGCAACACTATAAGAAGAAATGGGGACATTACTATTTAAGGCAAATTACGGATATAAGCCAAGAACATCATTATCGCCATATTAAGCAAAAAAGACGAGTAGCATAGCTAAGCAAAGAATAGAGATATTAATAAATCTTTATACAGACCTTAAAGAAACAGCTAAACTAGTATAAGAACAAATAAAAAGGTACTATAATACTAAGAGATCTAAGGGACCAGATCTTAAGGAGGGAGATAAAGTATAGCTACTATATAAAAATTTTAAGAGTTAATAACTAAGCAAGAAGTTAGACCACGTTAGACTAGGACCTTTTAAAATTAAGTAAAGAATTTTATTAGTTATATATAAGTTAAACCTACTAGCTAAAATAAAAATCTACCCTATATAACACGTTGCAATGCTAGAGCTAGTATACGGGAATATTAAGCCACCAGTCTACGAGGTAGACACGTATAGAGAATAAAAGAAAAATAAATAGCAAGTTTTAAAGATTATCAATTATAAGGATGTAGATAACGAAACATAATATAAAGTAAAGTAGATAGGCTATAGTGAGACTATTTAGGAACCACTAAGCAACCTAAGGAACGCTATGGGAAAGATATAGGAGTATTAGAAGAAAGTAGGTTAGGCAATATTAACAAAGAAGAATCACTAAAGAATAAGTTACTTAAGGGGGACCTAAGAGGAGCAATTACCAAGCTACTTAAAGTTATTTCCCTTATAAGAGGAGAGCTAGTTCTTTTGTTACCCAGCTTAGACAAACCCTATTAAACTAGTTTCTACTCCTTAGAACAAACCTTCTTACAAACACATTTAAGATATTAAAGACGAGCATAAGCTAAACATTAAGCTTTAAGAACGCGTGCGGACTCTTCTAAGGCACGTTAAACCTTAAGTAGCGCGGAGGCTAGCTTACCATTAAGCTTCACAGCGGCAGATTAAATATAAGACCCTATAACAAGTTACTTAGGGAACTCAAAGACTGTTAAGAGTTATAGGACGCGCACACTTAGTATTAGAGATAGAGCGAACATCGTAGGACGATTAAACGTTTGCTTTAATACACTCAGAGCAAGAGGAGGGTTATTAGGATAAAGAACTCGCTAGCGCAACGCACACTAACCCCTCTTTAGCGCAACAAGAGTAAGAGATCGCCATTACCTCGCCTAGCAATAGTATGGAGGAAACCATACGAAGGCGACGCTTAACCTAGGAAAGAGAAGAAGAAGCTTTAGGTATAATAAGTACGGATATTAACCAGAATAATTAAACGGACATTACACCTCTAGTGGACGACTTAGAGATATTAAGAATCTTTAAGAATAAAGATAAAGAGGAGGGAGATAGTATTACGGACGCTTTAAGTACAATGTTATAACTACTTAGAAAAGAGTTAGCGGAAGCTAGTTAGTTAATATAGGCACAGTCTAGGATAGATCTAGTGGAATTATATAATAAGGAATGGTAACTAAGGTCACGTGGTATTGAACGCGTTAACTGCGTTAAATAAGAGGGATATTATATTTAATATAGATAACACGTACCTTACGTATAAGAGAGGATTTTTTAGGAGTATAGTTGTATATTTAAAGGACCTTAGTCCCTACTATAGATAGTTCTCTCCTTGTAGTAAATCTTAGAATACAATTGGAGTTAATCTGTTAGGCAACTACTCTACCAGTTATTATTACGTTGTTGTTTTGTTCTTACCTATATACCCAGCCTAATAATAGAACCCACCGTAGTTCCTACTACAAGGTTCCGTTACATTATATATTTTAACTTTAACTGGCTCTACTAAGCCCCTACTAATAGTTATTAATACTTTATTCGATATAATAGGCTCTTTAGGTAATTAAATCTTTATAAATATATACTATAGCCCTATATATAGAGTATTAAGAGGCGAGATATATTATCGCAAAAGTTAAGTTAAATTTGGAATTGAATGTTTGTAGATTTTAGGCCAACTACCTATATCTAACTTCTTATATAATAAAGCTATGATATCGCTATAATATAGAGGCGATAGAGAAGACAAAGGGCTTTTAGCTCGTACTATTTTGGAGATAATTAGACGTAGAGAAGTATATAATTTTTGGTAGTAAGGCAAGATTGCAATAAAATAGACTAAAATAACCGACTACCTATGTCTAACTTCTTGTAAAATAGAGCTATAATATTACTATAACGTAGAGGTAATAGAGAAGAAAAAGAGCTTTTAGCTTATAGTATTTTAGAGATAATTAGACGTAGAGAAGTATATAAGGTATAGAGCTTCGAGCAGAGCTTTAAGCAAATCCGTCTATAGAGCCATAAACATTCCGCCAAGCCACTACTTGGAATCTACGTTTTTCTATAGCCCTTGCAGAAAATTAACCGTTTTATTTAGTAATTTATTTTCTTTTTCTAACCCCACCTCTCGTTCTTTTTAAAGTTCCGCGCCTCCATCGAAAACGCCATCCAGTTTTTTAACCTCGCCGCCTCTTTTTTTCTTGCTTGCTCCTCCCTCCCTTTCCTTCTCCCCCCTCTTAAACTCCGCGCAAGCGCTCCTAATTATGCGCCTGTGCCATGCCGCCTTCTTCCTTCTGCCTCCTCTATATTCTTAGCCCGCTGCTAAAATGCAGGCCTGTCTTTCCCGCACTGCACTACCCTTAATGCCTAGTTTAACCGCTAGGGGTCCCATTTTAGGCCCCCCCTAAAATAGATAGAGATATATATATCCTTTGCCCGCCGTTCCACCCATAGTCTCTAGCAGTCTTATCTCCTTTTTTATCCCCAACCTTAAATTCTAACCGCTCCTTTCGCTTGTTTGCTATCGCGATTTCTAACCAGTTAGCTTACCCACTATCCTTCCAATCCCTCCGTCCGCGTCTGTCCCTTGCCGCTTCCGTTCTTCCATGCCCTAAAGACAGCTTCCCTTTGGCAGCGATAGGTACCGCATAATACGGCAACGGCCGTTCTATAACGGTCTCCACATCCGTCCCTATATCCGTCCCTATATCCGTCCCTATATCCCTTATTAATCCGCGTCCGCTAGAGGAGGTAGATATAGGGCCCTTTAAAGCTAAGCGCTGCTTTCCTAACAACCTAGAGTCGCGGAGGCAGAGGGCCTTATTGGCCTTAAAATTATACGCCTTCTAGCCGCTAGATAACCGCCTAGTGATTATAGATATAACGAGCCACCGTCGCGATCGTACTATAGTAGTCTGGAGATTATAAGTAAGTACGTCTTTGCCTATCTATCTAATATCTCCTACTACCCTTCCCTCCTCCGCCTCTCTTTTTGTTTCTAGCTGCCTTCTCCTCACTAACCCGCGCGCCTCTATGTAGATTTATTAGGGACGTCCTATAAGTAGACCTAGATAGTATTTAGCTTAACCTATACCTCGCGTCTAAAACGGCCAAGGATTATTGCCGAGTATTCCTCTGGGCGTATATTAAGAACTTAGAGCGAAGATATCCGGTCCTTAGACCGCAAGAATATAAATATAGGTAAATAGTAAACACAGCTTCTTCTGTTACGCAGTTCTGGAGGGGGCTTATCACTTAAGCCGACTTTACAGTCCTGCTAGAGAAAAGGTGGTAAGATCCTAAGAATAAGGCTCTCTAAAGACTAAAGTTTATTAACCACACTAAACAATATGTGTAAGGGCCGATCTTTAAGATATCTAAGGTTAGTTATACTAACGAACCCTACACCCCTCCTCCCTATCCCCCTTCCCCTTCCCTTTCCTCTTATTCCCCTCTATGGATCCTCTATATAGGTATATAAAAAGGTTAAAATGTCTATTCTAACCCCCCCCCTTTTAGTGGATCTACGATGGCCTTGCAAACAAGCTCGGTCTTACAGTTAATTAGACCTTTAAGAAGGTTAAGGCAACAGCTAAAAATATCATCGTTGTCCTTAACACACTGTGGGAGCGTACTAGGGATATTAATTACGAGCCTAATACCTAGCTCGCGTTTCACGCCGTCCTCCTAACGGTGGGCATTGGTGGCTTTAGACCAGCCTCTATAATATACCTTTTATACCGGTAAGTTAGTCTGGCGGTTATATAGGACCTAAATAACTAAACGAGGACAAGGCTCGTTGCTATAATTATAGTTAAGAAGAATAAGAAAAAGCGGGCTAGCCGTAGCTTTAGAGCTAACGCGTAAGCCTAACCCTATCCTTACTCTATGTCTTTGGGAACTCCTCGCCCTACCCTAGTTACTTTCCCTTACTTACCTCCTCTGTTCTAATAGGATATCCTTTTCTATTACCCTTATCCTATATCCGAACATATGCCTCGCTAGCCTTATCGCTATGCGCGTGATTATAGATAACGCCTTTAAGCCTAGCTTTAAGTCCGTTAATACACTACTCCGTTAACCTACCCTTAAAGGAGTGGACTTCCTCCCGCTAAAGTGGAAGAAAGAGATACTAGACCGGCCTATTTTTCCACTCGCTTACTTAAGTTTTAACTATCTATAGCACTAAATATGCCTTATGGCTGGTTTCTGGGAGGACTTACGCATCTACGCGCTATAGGTTGGCGCAGGAGCCAGACTTAATGGTAAGAGAATCCAAGGCAAATATATATATATACATATATATATATTAAGCAGCGTGTTTCCCCGCCACTTTCCTTTTTAACTCTATAAATAGTAGGGATAGCTACTAACTTCTTTAAACCGCCAGGCGTTCTCTCTAATACGCTGCGCAACTATATTTTATCTAATACGACCTAAGTATTTTAAGGTAGCTATTAGACCAAACACGTCCGCAAGGATCTTATAGGGTTAGCCTTCAAATCTATAGCTGGACGGAATAATACCCTTTTTTAACACCTCCGTAATATGTCCCTATAGAGAAACACGAATGCTCCTATTAGCCCAAGCAAGGAGGACTTGCGGGAGTTTAAACAGCGCAAGGATATATACGATCTCCGCAGAAGCCTAGAAGCGGCAAAGCAAGTAGGAGATTATAAGGCAGCAACGGCGCTTAACGGGCAGCTCCGCTATATTATTAAGATTTTATTGTCTCTAAAAGTGCAGGAGAAGAGGGCGGAATACTTTAGTTGTGTTAATAGATTAAGAGCCCTAGGTTTACTAACTGTAGGTATACCTACCGTATAAACCGCTAGATCCGCTCCTAGCGAGGGCGCTCTAAACAAAGGCGCTCTAGGCAAAGTCGCTCCAAGGAAGCGCTTTTATAACACAGTAGCTGCGGTTGCTTAGTTTCTATAGAGTCGCACCTAGGACGTTAACAAACACCAGCCCTTTAAATAGTGTTCGGAACGGTTTATAAACCTACTTATTAGATACTTAACTTGCCGGCTAGAAGCGGACCCGTCTTTAGATGCAAAAACTTTGGAGCGTAAGGCAGATAATATAGGTCTAGCAACATATAAAAAGGATAAAGAGGATAAAAAGAACAAAGTAGGTAATATAGAGGGCGAGCAGGGTGCGCTTCTATCCTTAACCATAACAAAGGGAATAAGGGGTCATAAGGAACAGCCTAGGTGCCTTCTTAACTATAGTGTCTATTGCCGCCATAGCGAACTTATAAAGCACTATAAAAAGATTTATGTTAAGAACGGGATATTTAAGCAGCCCTTCTAGTGCCCTAAATGCCGCCGCCTAGGGATAGGGGATTCTTGGATCAGCGGGGGCGAGTCTATATAGAGTAACTACGTTAAAACGGTTTATAATAAGATTTACACGCCTTATTTCCCCTCCTATTTAACCCCGGCTAAGGACCTGTTTAGGTATCTTATCTATTCCAGCTCCTTTCTTCCCGGGTAAGGTCTTATAAGGCATTTCAGACTAATCCATATCTGGAAAGAAGGTATATTTAAGCAGCCCTTCCTATATCCCAAATGCCGCCGCTAGGGAAAGGAGGACACTTAGATTAATAGACTCTCTATATAGCCTAGTTATATGGAATTGGTGCATAGTAAGGTCCACACGCCTAATTTTCTGTCTAGTCTATCCCATTCGCCCAGCTCGCCCTTGGACAACGGAACTTGGAAGACGTTTAGCAAGAAGAAGTAAAAAAGGGACAAGGCTGGCGCTAGCGCCGGCGCTAGCGGCAGTTTAGCGGAAGCAATAACAGATATAACAATAGATACGGCGATAGATATAACAATATCTAGTACCTAAACTCCAGCGTCTTTTATAGACTCTAATATTCTTCTAAAAATTAATCCTTGCCTACTAATAGGTGAGGTAGAGGTAGAGGAACGGAAGAGAAAAATAAAGAGGTATATACTAGCGCCTACCTTACCATCCATATTAAGATAGTCCCACCGTATAAGTTCTTTGGCGTGGAGACTAAGCTTAGTTGGGACGGTTTAGCCCTAAGATGCTAGGCAGTTAATATATTATATAGCACTAAAATCAATCCAAACTAATACTACAAAATACTTCTAGCGGAAGCATTTCTTTAACATTAAGTAGGGTGAACGGATTAAATGCAAAGTCTATAAAAACTATGCTCTTAGTATATATGGGACTATTTCCTAATCTATCCTTTAAAAGCTTGCTGGTAAGCTACTAAGGCTAGTAAAGGGCTTTTCCTTTAACTAGATACTGGTTATTATATTAATTAAAGTTCGTGTAATAAGTAGCCTATATAAGCAAGATTTAAGAAGGAGAATGAACTTGCCTTAAATTATAGTAAGCGGTTAGACCCGCAATACAGTCTTTGTTGTTAATATAGTGTTGTTAATATAGTCCTTGTTATCACTTCATCCTTCTAGGGATAATGTATTTAACTACTCCCTGGGCTATACTAGTCCTCAGGCCACCCTTAAAATGTATATAAAATTAGCATTTTTGACCCCCAGCAATTCCAACAACCATTTAATAATAAATTCTAATAATTTAGATTTGGACTTTTATATACACTTTGCAGCTTCTATTAAAGTTACATAGAAATTAGTTCAGTGGTTTTTAAGATATAATAATTTAGCTTTATTTTAGCCCCTAAATTATAATATCTTAAAAACTACTAAACTAATTACTATGTAACTTTAATAGAAGCTGTAAAGTATATATAAAAGTCCAAATCTAAATTATTAGAATTTATTATTAAATGGTTATTGGAATTGCTGGGGGTCGGAAATGCTAATTTTATATATATTTTAAGGGTGGCCTAAGGACTGGTATGGCCCGGGGAGTGGTTAAATACGTTAACGTATTTTACTAGTTAGTGGGACACCCTAAAAACTACTAAAAATTAGAAAATCAGTACCTTAATATCTTAACAATAGCTTAATAATAAATTCTAAAATTTTATAATTAGCCTTTTATACCTACTTTAAGACTCTTATTTAACTTTAAAAGTAATTTATTAAGTACTTTTAAAAATATAGGAATTTAGGATTAAGCTCTTAGGAATATGTTCTTAGGAGTTCTATAGCACCTTATAATAGAATAATTATTTCTCCTAGGATCGCATCCCTTCTAAAATCGGCCCTCTTGGACTAAGAGCCCTCCTAAGATCAAATCTCTTGGATATTAAGCCCTCTTAAAAGCTCTACCTAGATAACTAGGAGCCGAGTGCTAGTAATGGCAGCCTATAAAAATTATGTGGCTAAAGAAATATGCTGCCTACAGAAATTGTACGGCTGTAGCGCCTAGGAGCAACTTATAGCCTAGGAGTATTACCCTAAGAGTAATTTATTTCTAGTGGCCTTTCCTATTATATAGCCCTGTTATTTTTGGCAAAATATCTAATAGCATTTAAGCTCTTGGCCAGGGCATCTAGAGGGGAAATATTTTTTTAGGATGCTTACTAACTAAACCTATAGTGGAATAGCCTGCTTGGCGCTATGCCCTATTATTTGCAGCGGATAAGACAGTATCCTAGTATATATTTGGATTTAAGGTCGCTTATATATATCTATATACCCCCTAATAATATGAGTATTCTATATGTTTATGTTATACCAAAGCTACGTAACGCAAATTTATTGGAATGCACATATATTACTAGCCAATGGACAGTGTAGTTAAGCAATGTACCGCCACCAACTATTAATAAGAATAAATATAAAAAAAGAGAAAGGGTAGCTGAATTCTAAATATATATCTGCCTATATGCCAAAAGGGCGTGCATTCTATAGAGCTAAGTATAGGACTATAAATTATCAAACTAACCTCCTCCTATAAAATTATAATGAAATTCTATATTCGTAGTACCATAATGACTGGCAAATACTATATATAGGATATTTTTAATCCACAATTCTGCAATTAGGTTGGGTGGAGTTTAATTATTTAAATAGGGTTAACTAGTAAATAGGGCTATTAATTAGGCTTAGTTAATTGGGTTAACTAGTTAATGGGTTTAACTAATAGGCTAACTAGTTATTAGGTTTAACTAGTAAATAGGCAGACTAGTTGTTAGGTTTAACTAGTTAATGGGTTTAACTGGTAAATAGGCTAACTAGTTATTGGGTTTAACTGGTAAATAGGCTAACTAGTTATTAGGTTTGACCAGTAAATAGGCTAATTAGTTAGTGGGTTTGACCGGTAAATAGGCTAACTATACAGTAGGCCGTAAAATTCTAATTAACTTCCTTAGTAAACTTATCATCCTTGTTTATCTTACCCTTTTTAATTTCTGCAAGTTTTTGTGTTGGCTCGTAATTCTAAGATTTATATTTTATTTTGCTCTTATATAGGTTAGGCCTATTTTAGTAGACACAAATCCAGAACAGTTATACGCTTAGCGGTTAATGTTAGCTATATAGTAACAGTAGTCTGTATTAACACTTCACTAAGTATATTCTTACCTAAGAGCTATATTTCCTGGGTGCTGCTAGTCTTTTTACCGGTATAGCAGTAACCTCTATTAACGTCTGCAACAACTTAAATATTAAAGGTAGGACGGTTTCTAGAAAGGGTTTATAAAGTGCCATTAGGGTCCTGCGTTTTGTCCAGGTTTTAGGCTTATAGGTACCTAGGTATATATCTAGGATTCTAAGAGATCTATAATGGCGTGCAAGAGTTGTACAAGTGGTGGTTATATCTGTAGGTGTTATAATGGGGAAAATGGGCTCGGTTTATTACGGAAACGGCGAGATAGATCGTGTATTAAAAGAACTAGGGAGGATAATCCTTCTTGTAGCTGGCAACGCGGTAGACTTAATAGTGGTAATAGTCAAGAAGGCGAGGGACGGCATAGCGACGACTGCAATAGACTTAGAAATCTTTTTTAAGCAGACATTTACATCTAATTACGCCGAAAAGGTAGAAACTACGTCTATATATCTTGCGAGGATTGCTCATGGCTAATAGGATTAAAAGATATAGTAAGTTACCAAGATAAGACCTTAACTATAGTCCTTATTTAGATCGCGAAATAAATTTTCTACTAAGTTCCCTCATAGAGATCCTACTATTAGAAACTCTTAGTATCTACCCACTAACCTTTACTTCTAGCATGCCATCCTATGGCGAAAGCGTATTTGAACACCAGCTTCTCTTTATTCGCGTTAAAAATTAAACGCCTCTTAAATATCACGATGGAAAAAAAGCGTAAGGAAAATATAGGATAAGTAATATTTTTAATAAAACTGCTAATTATCACGGGAATTAGCCACGTGTGGCGTTCTTAGAGACTTCCGCAGCTATAAAACGCCACTTTCTCACATTAACCCAGCTAGCCACAGCACTGCAAGTTACGTGCTATATACACGCGCTAGTGTTTCTGTTTAACCTGCCAGCCTACTAGGCAATACACTAGCAATCCATAGCTATAATTACTATAGGATCAAACCACATAAAATCATATAGGCCAGCTAAAGTTAAGTTAGCGCAGCCTAAGGTTACCAGGGACTTATTACAGTTATTAGCTAATATTGCCGCGCTAGGAGCTGACGTGCCCTTGCTCAGCCTTGCAGTTTTGCCCTTTATACAAATATGCGTTGGCACAATCTTATGGATCCTTACCCAAACTTACAGCAGCCACAGCCGTATCTAGCTGGATAGCATTGATACTAAGCGCCCTCCTACTCCCTATGCGAACCGCTTGTGGTTGCTTAAAGAGCCTCAGCTTTCTTTTTATAAAATCACTGTAACTATGTCTTAGTATACTCCTTAGGAAAATCCTCTCTAATCCCTATAAGTGTTTAATTAAAATCCTATAAACTTGTTCACCTAACTCTTGTTAATAATTAAAGAGGACCGCAAGCAATATCCTCCTAAAAGTTATTAGTTAGAGTCCACTAGCTAGCTCATTAGTATAACTCTAGAATGACCATTAAGAGTACTAATTGTTTAACTTAGGCAATTATATATGTAACTTTTACGCAGCATTACGCGTGCGGCTGTAATGTTGGAATAAAAGCACCAAGCAATAGCTATAATAGTAACTACACTAGATCAAATATCACATATAATAAGAGTAGAGACACTAAAGTCCCCAAAGACTATACAGAATATATAGTAGCTAAACAACTTTAAACCCTACTAGAGAGTAGTAATTCTAGTATTTCAGAAACTTTAGAAGAGTAATAGGTGCACTAGGTAGTTTGCGCTCAATTAGTTATCGTGCTTTCGCTTACTTATATAGCTTGGCACCTCTAAGAAAGGTCCTTTCCCCACCTATATTAGATCATAGTTTAGCTCACAACACATTATCAAACTATTTCTCCATCTCTGCACCTATATTTTCTATAATAAACACTCCTCTAATATTAAGCGGGCAGAGTTAATGCGTTATCTACTATTTAAGAGCCAGGTTTAATAAATACTTAGAAGACTAGTAACGCTCTCTTATAAGGCCTCTAGTTAAGTCTATAGGTAGTAATTATCACTCTGCTAGTATCCTCGGCATAATTAAGGGGGAGAAAGTGTTTATTATCTTTAACTATAACAATCTAGAGCACCTCAGCACTTATAAAGTGCTTAGATTCCGCGTAAAATAAGCTCCAGCCTTTAAGCGCATTACTATCCCCGCGGATTATGTCCACTTAACAGTAAATAGATGGCTAGAGGAAAACAAGCGCTAGGGCATCTCATTTCCGCAATAAGGAGAGGTATAAGGATTTACTTGTATTTCAATTATTACTAACGCTTAAAAGGTACGGAATAATAAGGGCATTAAGCCGCGGCGTCCCTCGCTTCCTACCTCTCTAAACACTAGCAAATAACTATCACTTTAGTCCGTTCCGTATAAAAATAAGCAATTGTTTAGTAAAGGTGTTTAGGAGATATAAAAGTAACTACAAAACGGAACACAATGCTCTTAAGAGCGAACAAGGCAGTTTTAGGATAGTAATAGCTGAGAAGATAGAGAGGCAAACTATAATAAGGGTAAGGACAACCTTATTCTCCAGTAGTTGCTTATTGCGCTAATAGAGGAGCTAAGATATTAAAAAGTGATCCCTTAGCTTATACTTATCCGTTTCTTAACTCCAGGACCCTCCTCTTACCACAATCAGTTGGGCATTCCTTTTCGTTTCCTTTTATTACCCCTAAGAATCTTTTAGAGCATATTGCGCTAAGAGCCTAAAACTCATTAGGTAGATAAAATTGCTACTAATATCACGTTACGTCCTAATTTCCCTAAAATTTGGCCAGATACAGACAAAATCTTCTTAATTAACTATAAGTCGGCAATCTAAATCGCATTTAGCGTGCACTGCCCACCTAGGAAGTTTCTCTTAGCTCCAATTACTCGTGCCACAGCCTTAATAAAAGAAAGATAGACCAATTTATTTTTTATAAACTATACTAAGTGGCCTAGATCCGCTTTCTTAGTCTTATAAAAGCGATTAAGTGCTTCCGCACAACGCCGGGCTATTTAAAGAGGCTTTATTAAAGTTAGTACTAGATCTTAACTAGCGTCCTAGTTAACTTTTGGCAATAGGTATTTGCCCTAGATATAGAGCCTTTAAGCTTCTAACTCTTATAGAGGCATTTTAGCAACAGCTTTTTTCGTAGCATCATTTTCCCGAATTGTGGACGCCGCGTAGTTTGTTATAAAAGCGACGCTTTATCTACAACAAACAGCCTCCGCCAGTGCGGTTAACTTCCATTAAAGAACTGCAATCAAGTTACCTCTTTAAGGAATTAGCAAGCCGTCAGGATAGCTCCCAAATTTAGCACTATTAGGTCCGCCTATATCTTCCATTATATTGGTCTGGATGGGGTAATAGGTTCCACTAGTTAGCGTTTTCTTAATAACTTTACTAGTAGGATAGGAAAGCTGTACGGAAATTTTATCACTTAATTAGGATTTTTTACGCCATTTACTTAAAAGGAAAAGTAAAGGTTAAAGATAGGAGTAAGGAGGTTTAGGGGATTAAGTAGACCCTAAAAATAGGGGACCTAATTTTAGGCTCTTAAAATATCCAAAATTAGGACCCTCTTAGAAGCTAAAAATAGCCCTTTATTTATACCTAAAACTAGATACTTAATTTTCAGAGCCTACTTAATCCCCCTCTTTCTTTCTCTCCAAGTCTAGGCAGCAGCCTTAGATACAACTTATATAAAACAGTATAGGGCAACTTATTAAAGTGTAAGCCAGTAAGGCTTAGCGAAGCGTGCCAACTAATTAAAAGCTAAGAAGCTAAGGACAAAAATAAATCCTAGTAATTCGCCTATTTATAGAAGCCCTTGCGTTCCCACTCCCTTGCGGTTCCATTCCCTGGGGCTTTATTCCCCTAGGGGATTATTTCCCTAAAGCTTTACTCCCCTAGGGCTCTACTCCCCTAGGGGATTATTCCCCCAGGGCTCTATTCCCCTAGGGGATCATTCCCCCAGGGCTCCATTCCCCTAGGGGATTATTCCCCTAGGGCTTTATTCCCCTAGGGCTTTATTCCCCCAGGGCTTCGTTCCCCTAGGGCTTTATCTCCCCTTAGCTTACTTAGATCTGCCCTTATATATAGGGTAAACCAAAAGCAATATATAGATCGTTAGGGGTCCGCCAATAAAAATTTTAACCCAAGTTTATACTTAATAGGCCCTTACTTAGAGGCTTTTAATATAGAGGCTTTTAGGTTAAAGACTTTTAATATAGCTTTTATAGTTCGCAATCAAGATTATATTAGTCACGAATAGTATATACTTAAACTGCAGAGCTTTAATACAGAGCCCTCTACTTAAAATATAATAGAGTAGTTAATTGTAATTAGAGTTTAAAAATTTAGGACCTAAAAGTAACAGACCACTTATAAACTTAGGTTAATAAGCTTCATAGTTCCTATACTATAGAATTAACTTTTTAACCAAAAAGGTTAGTAATATCCGCTAATTAATTCTACGGTCTAAGCTTGCTAAGGTAAGCTGTTAGATCCATATAATAGTTACCTAAAGCTAGATTTTCTAGCTGATTTCTATTTAGAATAAAAGACACTAAGTCCTAGCAGCTATAAAAGTCCTTCCTCTAGAAGTCTAGCGCTAAACTATAGATTATATCTTGTAAGTAACGCCCTTATATCTTATATGCAAAGTATCCTCATACTTACTTCTTAACAGAGCTTAACTATAAAAGAGAGTACTAAAGCAGCTCTAGATGCCATAAAGGTTTTATCTATAGGCGTTTTAAATTGCTAATTATGTTCTATACGAAACCTCTGCTATCTTAATTATATTAGATTATAGATTTTATATTATACTTGCCTTTAGAGGCGCTTCACAAACTTCTTCTTAAGGCTGTGTTAATAAAAGTACCGCGTTTAAATCCATGGTAATGAGATATATTAGGCGCGGTAGGAAGAAGGCAAAATAGGTAAGATTTAGACTAGTTATAACTTTCTACAGACTATTATTCTCCAGATATAACCATTTGTTAGACTAGTTGTTCTCCAAATATAACTACTCTAGATATAGCTATTCTAGATATAGCTGTTAGACGTAGCATTCTTGCTCTCCAGACATAACTGTTCTCTAGACATAGCTGTTCTCTAGACATAGCTATTGGCTATTCTCCAGTGGCTATTCTCCAGACGTGGCTGTTCTTTAGACATAGCTGTTCTCTAGACATAGTTCTCCTATTTGGCGCTACCAAGAGGACCAGTTATTTTAGGCCAATTAGGCATCTAATAATTCTCCAGACGTGGCTGTTCTCTAAACGTAACTAGGATCCCCTAACTATAGTTAGCTAAAAATAGAGGGTCCCAGAATTAGGTTCTAAGGATAATATTTAAAGCCTAGTAAAAACTTATGCAAGTTATAATAAATAACCTGTTCTCCCGCAGCAAATATTATCGAACAGGCCATATAGATATGTAAAAGGCACAATTCCTTAAGCACAAACGAAGATTCGCAGCGGAGAGGAGGATTAAGTATAGAGGTACTACTAGTGTTAATCTCAAAGTACTGCATTTCGTATGCAAAAAGGACAAGGGAAATATAGTAAGACTTAAGAATTTCTTCTAGAAGAATGGTTACAATTGCCTAGATATTTAAAATTATCTTCCTACTATTATCAATTAGGAGTAGCTTAATGGCTATTTAACCTTTAAAAACTCTTTCTTCTAGTAACACAGTATCTATAAATATAGAGTCTTTAGATTAATTAGATGTCTTACTTACTACAGCTTTTATTATAAAGCGATTCCACCTAATTAGATTAGTAGAAGCTTATATACAGCTAAAACAGAATTACCGGCTTTAACCGGTCTAGTAGACCAGATGTCGGCGGAATAAAGAGCAAATATTAGAATTAGGTTATTACGGCCAGGCTACTTCCTATACTCTAGACAACATACTATCCCAGGCGTATCCTAAACTTATAAGGTATATAGTTAAGTATAATAAACAACTAACTACCCTAAAAGGCACTAGTATCCTTGCTTTTAGTCCCAACTAATAATAATTTTGGTATCTACAACCGTAAGTAAGCTTCCTTCCTGCTAGCAGAATCTATAGTAGACATAGCCGTATGTCATGCCATAGAAAGGTCCGTATTGTAAAGTTAAGCGGTAGTAGTCGCAAGAACTGGTTAAGGTAACCGCGCCACACTAAACAGCCAAGCAGCACGCAATAGCGTTGGTAGGGACTGTGGCAGTAGTTACCGCCACCACGCCACACTTAAGAGTGCCTATTTACTCTATATTCTCTAATACTGTAGAGTCTTCCAGATTGGACCTATTTAAATATCGCCAAGACTTAGTAAGCTAGGGTGAAGGCTTTCTCGTTAGTTGGCGGAGGCATTAAAGGCGCGTCTATAAAGCTTAAAGGCGGTATAACACGCTAATTTTCTTTCAGAGGAGGCCGCAATATAGACATAGCCGTGTGGCCCGCATCGCGAAGTTGAATGGTGCTAGTCGCAAGAACTGGTCAGGGTTTAGGAGTTTCGGCGCGGTTGTTAACTCAGCAACTGCGCCAAGCCAACCACCCAGCAGTGCATTACCGCCACAACGCCACACCCAAGACAGGCGCCAACCAGTTGCCCATATTCCTCAATCTCAAAAAGTAGACCTCAACAAGGGTGTGGCCGGAGCGGGTCGGCCGCCCTCCCTGCTAGCGCAGGCAAACTGCGTAGGCATTCAAGTTCATCGTGCGCTAGCGACACTATTGGTAATTCTAAACGCCAAGAGAAGAAAACCCCGGCCGTCGGCAGATTGTATCTCCGCTCTCTTTTCCAAAAATCTTTTGCCTAGTTGCACTGCCCCGCAGTATATCGCTCATCCCCAGCTATACCCCAAACTATTCTACAACGTCTAACAGCTAATATACTTGAATTCTTCAGTTGCTTAATGCAAGTTGGTATACCCTTATCTTTCTAGTTTCCAGTACTTTCTAACAGGCTTACTAGCATCATGCGTCTTTTGAAACTCGAAGATGATGGCAAGTTCAGCCTGACTAAGTTTATTGGCAAGCCGCCGCCATATGCAATCCTTTCGCATACTTGGGGAGAAGATAACGAAGAGGTCACCTTTAAAGACGTAGTGGGAGGTTCGGGTAAAAGCAAAAATGGCTATGCGAAGATCCATTTCTGTGGAAACCAAGCTGCCAAAGACGGTCTGCAATACTTCTGGATCGACACTTGCTGTATCGACAAATCAAACAACACGGAGCTTTCTGAAGCTATTAACTCTATGTTTCGCTGGTACAAGAATGCGGCTAGATGCTACGTATATTTATCTGACGTTTCAAAGAATGGCTCTATTGAAGACGATCAGTACTCCCAGAGGAGATGGAAACCAGCGTTCAAGAAAAGTAAATGGTTTACTCGTGGTTGGACGCTTCAAGAGCTTATTGCTCCGGTGTTAGTGGAATTCTTCTCGGTGGAGGGCAAGCGGCTCGGCAATAAGCAATCATTGGGACAAACTCTCCACGAAATAACCGGAATCACTATTCAAGCTCTTCAAGGAAGCTCTTTGTCTCATTTTAGTGTTAATGAGCGCATGTCATGGGCAGAAAATCGCCAGACAAAAATTGAAGAAGACGCAGCATACTCTCTACTTGGCATTTTTGACATCCACATGCCACTTATCTACGGCGAAGGGCGGCAGAAGGCATTAAATCGACTCCGGAGAGAGATTAAAGATAACAATTCAATTAAATTGCCGATCACTAAAGGAGCGTCTTTTGACTCCCATATGGAGGAACACAATGCAAGATGCCTTCCAAACACTCGGACTGAGTTACTACATCACATAAGAGAATGGGCGAAGGACAGAAACGGCAAGCCTATATTCTGGCTAAATGGCATGGCTGGCACAGGAAAGTCAACAATTGCACGGACTGTTGCCCAGTTATTTGCCGACCAGCATCAGTTAGGCGCGAGCTTCTTCTTCAAAAAGGGTAAGAGTGATCGCGGAAATACTAGTCGATTTTTTACTACGATCGCCACCAATCTCATAATCCGCATGCCAGAGATGGCACCGGGTATTAGGAAGGCTATTAACGCTGATCCTACTATCTCAGAAAAGGTGCTTAAAGACCAGTTCAAGAAGTTAATCCTTCAGCCGCTCTTAGAAGCAAGCCAAGCTCCTTTACGCGAGTTAAATTTAGTTGCCGTGGTAGACGCCTTAGACGAGTGTGAGCAAGAGAAAGACATCGAAGTAATCCTTCAACTCCTTGCGCGAGCTAAAGATATTAGGCCGATATCGCTACGGATTTTCGTGACGAGCAGACCGGAGCTCCCCATTCGTCTTGATTTTAAACAAATATCAGACGGAACGTATCAAGATGTACTTCTTCATAAAGTACAAAAGGAAACAATCGAGGGCGATATAACCCTTTTCTTAGAGCATAAGCTCAGAGAGATCAGGATACAGCGCTCGCTGTCCCCAAACTGGCCTACCAAGGACCAAATCCAAACGCTAGCCCAGATGGCCATCCCGCTTTTTATCTTCGCTGCCACAGCCTATCAATATATCGGAGATAAACGAGATAACCCTAGAAAACGCTTAAATCTCGTGCTCGGGTATCAGAAAACAGCCTCTAAGCTCAACAAGACTTACCTCCCCATCCTAAACCAGCTGTTTAATGATAAAGATAACGATAACAAGGAAAGGTGGGCTAGCGAGTTCCAGGAAATAGTTGGGAGTATCATTATTCTAGAGAGTCCACTCTCTATTGTCTCACTTACACACCTCCTCGGTATTCCCAAAGATGATATTAGCTGCCGGCTGGACTCTCTACACTCTATTCTTAGCATTCCCAATAGCGAGGATGTACCCGTAAGGCTCCTATATTTATCTTTTCGTGAATTCCTTATCGATCCTCAAAAGCAGGGAAAGAGTCCGTTCTGGGTAGATAGGAAAGAAACACACAAAAGGCTAGCGTCTTAGTGCCTTAAACTAATGTCTAGTCCAAAGGGCCTACGGCAAAACATGTGCAACCTCCTAGTACCTAGAGCTCTAAAAAGCGAGATTAATGAACGGACAATAGCTAGCTGTCTACCACCTAGGTTACAATATGCTTGCCGTTATTAGGTATACCATCTGGAGCAGAGTAAACGCCACATCCACGACAGGAACTCCATCCACCTTTTCCTCCAGAAGTATTTTCTTTACTGGCTAGAAGCTATGAGCCTTATCGGAGAAGCATATAAATGCATTTATATAATTAATAGCCTACAGGCGCTCACAGACGTAAGACTGATATAATTATTTTATTTTATTGCTGTACTTATCTATGATATAGTCAGACAAGAGTGCTAGCTCAAGCTTTCTTCGCGATGCGAAGCGATTTGCGCTGCGGTTCCAATCTCTATTACAAAATGCACCTTTACAGGTCTATTCTTCAGCCCTTATTTTTACTCCAGAGATGAGTATAATACAAAAGACATTCACCGACCACATTCCGGGGTGGGTTAACAGGCTATCAAAGATAGAAGATAACTGGGATTCTTGCCGCAGCACGCTCGAGGGCCATTCCGGCTGGGTCTACGACGTGGCCTTCTCGCCAGATGGCCAGCTAGTAGCGTCTGCATCCGACGATAAGACTGTGCGGCTATGGGATGTAGCGACGGGGTCTTGCCGTAGCACGCTCGAGGGCCATTCCAGCCCGGTCCACGACGTGGCCTTCTCGCCAGATGGCCAGCTAGTAGCGTCTGCATCCGGCGATAAGACTGTGCGGCTATGGGATGCAGCGACGGGGTCTTGCCGCAGCACGCTCGAGGGCCATTCCAGCCCGGTCTACGACGTGGCCTTCTCGCCAGATGGCCAGCTAGTAGCGTCTGCATCCGGCGATAAGACTGTGCGGCTATGGGATACAGCAACGGGGTCTTGCCGCAGCACGCTCAAGGGCCATTCCAGCCTGGTCCACGACGTGGCCTTCTCGCCAGATGGCCAGCTAGTAGCGTCTGGATCCTACAATAACACTCTACGGCTATAGGATGCAGCGACGGGGTCTTGCCGCAGCACGTTCGAGGGCCATTCCAGCCCGGTCCGCGACGTGGCCTTCTCGCCAGATGGCCAGCTAGTAGCGTCTGCATCCGACGATAACACTGTGCGGCTATGGGATGCAGCGACGGGGTCTTGCCGCAGCACGCTCAAGGGCCATTCCGGCCCGGTCTGCGACGTGGCCTTCTCGCCAGATGGCCAGCTAGTAGCGTCTGCATCCTACGATAACACTGTGCGGCTATGGGATGCAGCGACGGGGTCTTGTCGCAGCACGCTCAAGGGCCATTCCAGCCCGGTCCACGACGTGGCCTTCTCGCCAGATGGCCAGCTAGTAGCGTCTACATCCGACAATAACACTGTGCGGCTATGGGATGCAGCGACGGGGTCTT
>Ga0307507_10002208_pt1 | contig 41672 bp, 9 predicted proteins | sample 7_EM_MG_FD_207223 | JGI IMG/M metagenome (GOLD analysis project Ga0307507, IMG submission 207223) | Populus trichocarpa ectomycorrhiza microbial communities from riparian zone in the Pacific Northwest, United States - 7_EM | ecosystem: Host-associated > Plants > Roots > Unclassified | place... | reverse complement strand
GCTTCGTGCAGAGCGTCGTGCAGAGCGTCGTGCAGAGCCTCTATGCGCAGAGCTTCGTGCAGAGCCTCTATACGCAGAGCTTCGTGTAGAGCTTCGTGTAGAGCTTCGTGTAGAGCTTCGTGTAGAGATTCATATAGAGCCTCGTGCAGAGCCTTATACAGAGCCTCCAAGTAATAAAACTATATAAGATTGTATAAGATTATATTAGATAATATATAATAGTTAAATATATAGCATATAACTTTACCTTAATTGCATGTCAAGAAATATATAGTTACCTTTTAAAGTTGCTAAGTAGGTTAACTACGTGTTAAGGAACATATAGTTAGCTTTTAAAGTTGTTAAGTAGGTTAACTGCATATTATTTAACTTTTAAAGTTACTAAGTAGGTTAATTGCGTATTAAGAAATATATAGTTAGCTTTTAAAGTTATTAAGTTAGTTAATTGCATGTTAAGTTAGTTGAATTACATATTAAGTTGGTTAATTGCATGTCAAGTTAGTCAAATTGCGTGTTAAGTTGGTTAATTGCATGTTAAGTTAGTCAAATTGCGTGTCAAGTTGGTTAATTGCGTGTCGAGTTGGTTAAATTGCATGTCAATTACGCGAAACACGAAAATTAAAGTCTACTTAAATCTTATCCTGCGAATATTTTCCCAATGTAGTTCTACTATTTAATAATCTAGCTTATAGCTAGGCCGTTCTGTCTTCTAGTTCTTTATTATAACCTAAGCCTTATTACTTATAGTAAAGTTAGGCTTATGCCTATACTTATTTACCTACTATTCTATTAATTTCTGGGCCTTTTTTAGGTTTATATGGGCTACTTTCTAGGCTTCTTCTAAGCGTTTAGCGTAATACTATGCTTCCTTATAAAATAGTTTTTCGTATATAGTCTATAGCCCTTTTAGTCTTTTCTAGTTAAAGATTATATAGGGTAAATACCCTATTTCTAGCTGGATAGGTATAAATCCTATAGAGTTATAGGGTAGGGTAGCCTAGGCGTAGTTTTATTAGAGGTAGTTATAACGGTGCTAGAGCGCGTCACCTACTACTTTGCCGTTTCCTAGGCAATCTAAGGCAATCTACGGCAATTTGCGGCAATTTGCTGTTTCCTAGGCAATTTGCCGTTTTCTGGGCAATCTGCTAAATCCTGCTATATTTTGCCAAGTTGCTATTAGCTCGCTTACTACTAGCGCCTTAACGACCTTTTATATCTTGCTAGTCTCTACCAGTCTTCTTCTTCTCCTTAGCTTAGTATTCTTATATAGTAGCAATCTACAAGCTTTGGTTTAGAAGCATTTATATAAGCCCGTTATATTATATTACGCTCTCCCTACATTGCCTAGGAAGGCCTTAATAATATCCCACCCTAAAAAGAAGACCTTTGTCTATAACAACGCGTTAACGCGTTATACTTAGACATTAAAAAACTTACACTACTATGCCTAAGAAGGCCCTAATAATATTCTAATTTATAGGCCAGACTGTACTTAACCTGTACACCTAAAAGAACCCCGGAATTAAAACCAAATTATATAATTTTAATAAACCTTAGGAAGTTAATAATAGCACCTAAAGTAAGCTTATCTATCTCTACCTAAGAGGAATACGAGATCTAGTTAGGATTAGAAATTAAAGGCAATGACAATATTATAAATATGTATAAGCAGATTCGTGCCCTTGCAGCTAATTAGAAGGTTAATTGTCTCTAAGCCTAAAGTATATAAGAGACTCTAAAGGATATCCTAGAAAGCCTTACCACCCTATAAAATAGCCTAGCCTCCCCTTTATAAAGCCTTAGTTAACCTATTTACTTAACTAAATATAATATACTAGAGAGTATGGATATAATAATAAAGTAATTAAAGTCTGTTAAGCTCCCTAACTCCCTACTATTATTAGATGGTATAGACCTAACCTTTAAGAACTAGAGAATCTAGGTATACGGAAAGCTTTGTGTTAACTATAACTATTTCCCCTCTAAAGAAGCTAAAATACTCTACCTCTTTGGTTGAACTATTAGGGACGCCTAGCAATACCTCTAGGCTAAATTTAAGGACAAGTTACCTATTTGGTTTATATCTATTAATAAGATAATACAGTACCTGGCTGCTATTTATGTTAATCTAAATAAAGTACGGGATGCCTGTTATAACTATAATCGCCTAATAATAAAACTAAACTAATTCTTTACTAAGTTCTAGACTTAATTCTTATACCTAATAGGCGAAGGCTAGGTTTCTTCTAGGAATTACTATTTGGACCTATATAACAAGCTAATGGTCTAACTATAGGAGAAGATTGTAGTAGCCTTAGATAACCTACTAACTTACCAAAGACTTGTAGCCTAATATTTGTTGCTAGATTTAGAACTAAAATAAATTAATACTTATTCTAACTAACTAAAGAAGTCCTATAGCAACTAGAACCTATCCGCTACACTAATAAGAGCTAGTGTTGGAAGATAAACTATAACTGCCCTTATACTAAAAGCGGTTATAACTACCTACTTATAAGCCTCATCTGAATTGCTATATACTATGCCTTTAGCCAATGCTTGTTATAATACCCTAATTAACCCTGCCATAGTTACGTGCTTTAATTGCGGAAAGGATAGTTACTTTACTATATTCTGCCTAGAGCTAAAGGATATAGGTAATATTAAGGAAATAGAGGAAGAAGAAATGTCTAATAAGTTAGGAAAAAAAGAACCCTAGGGAAAGACTCCCCCCTAGGGTATCCTATTAATCTTAAAGAGATTAATCTAAGTTAGTTAATAGGTGGCAAATACTTTATGGTTCTATATATAGTATCTTAAAATGGATATGGAGTTAATATAACTGCCCTTATTAATACTGGAGTAAATAGCTTTGCCTTTATAAATACTGCTTATATAAATAATGTTACTAAGTTCTTAAATATAAATGCTACCTAACTAGAGAAGCCTATTTAAGTAAAAGGCTATAATGGCTAAGATGGTAAGCTGGTTATCTATACCTTAAAGCTATATATCGCCATTAATAGATAACGCCAGTTTGGTATCCCCTTCTGTATCCTAGACCTAGGGTCCTATAATATAATCCTTAGCCGAAAATAGATGTCCTACTTTAATATTTAGCTAAACGTTTAATAAAGACAGTTTGTCTGGCTAGAGAATAGACTAAAGTTACCCTCATTTATTAGAGAAATCTATACCAACTGTAAGATATTAGCCGCGAAGGCTAACTCTACCCACTAGTAGGATGTTAGGGACCGTGACCTAGCCTTTACTTAAGAAGATGCCCGCCGCAAGGCCGGTAAGAACCCTATACTAATAAGGATACTCCCCTAAAGGACTATAGTTAAGGAGGACTCTACTTACGGAAGTAGAATGGATAGTGACGTAGATAACTTCTAAATTGTGGAGATCTAGCTAATGGGGAAGAGGATATACTAATAGGATATAGAGGATAACCTTTGGAAGATGTAATAAGAGCTAAAGGGAGTAAAGATAATGCTGATATGCTAAAGGCCCCTAAGGCCGCAGATACCCCTACTATTATATAACCCCCTTATAGTAGATATCGTGGCAATTAGCGCTATAGGTTTCCACTTTAATATATATTAAAAGGATAATGAGGTCTTTATAACTAGCTTATATAAAATTAACCAGATTATTAATAAGAAGGAAGAAGGGCTAGTAGAGGAAACTAATAAGGAGCTAGTTAAGCGCCTCCTCCCTATGTACCTCTTAGACTATAGAGACGCGTTTTTAAAAGTAGTTTTAGATACGCTACCCCTATACTAAACCTATAACCATAAGATTTAACTGGAGGCTAATAACTCTCTAGGCTATAGCCCCCTTTATTAGTAAACTATAGAGGAACTAAAAGCAACTAAGCAGTACTTAATTAGTAACCTCTATAAGGGGTTTATTAAGCCAAGTTAGGCCCCTTTTACTTCCTCTATTCTATTTATAAAGAAACCTAATAAAGGCCTCCGCTTCTGTATTGACTATTAAAAACCAAATACTATTACTTAAAAAGATCGCTATCCTCTCCCCTTAATTAATAAGACCCTTATATATCTAAGCTAAGCCAAAATCTTTACTAAGCTTAATATCTGCTAAGCTTTTTACTAAATTAGGATAGACACTGTATTAGAGGACCTAATAATATTCCGCACCTGCTACGGTTTTTATAAATATAAAGTTCTTCCTTTTAGACTAATAAATGGGCTAGCTATATACTAATGGTATATAAATAATGTTTTTTTTAACTACCTTAATAAATTCTGTATGGTATACCTAGATAACATTCTTATATACTTAGATAATAAACTTAAGCACTAAGTTTACGTTAAAAAGGTCCTAGAGAGACTACTGTCAGATAATCTGTATTCTCGAAAGGCGTGGGTCACGTGCACGGGTCACGTGCACTATAAAATCTCTTCGTAGCTCGCAGCCCTAGGGCCCCAAGACAAGGTCACTCAAGACACGATCAAGTCAAGATCATCAATCAATCAACCCATTTCATCAATGAACCCCTCTATCTGAATTATCTGACAACTGCGGAATGCAGGCCTATAAGTTAATATTAAGAAATGCGAATTTAGAGTAAAAAGAATAAAGTACCTTAGGTTTATTGTTAGTATAGAAAGAATTGAAGTTAACCCTAAGAAGGTAGAGGCGATATGTAACTGGAAACTCCCTTATACTATAAAAGGCATTTAGTTTTTTCTTAGCTTCTGCAATTTCTACTATTAGTTTATCTATAATTATGGGTTTATGGCTAAGCCTTTTATATAACTAACTAAGAACAACACGCCTTTTATTTTTAATAATAGCTGTATAAAAGCCTTTAAGCAGTTAAAGAAACGACTTATCTCCTCCCTAATTCTTTGTTACTATAACCTAGACCTAGAATTAATGCTAGAAACGGACGCGTCCAACGAAGTAGTAGTAGGTATTCTCTTATAGCTATACCTAGATGGTAAGTGGTACCCTATTATATTCTTCTTAAAGATAATGGCTCTAGCTAAGTGTAACTATAAAGTACACAATAAGGAAATGCTGGCTATTATATAATTGTTGTCCTAGTGGCGCGCAGAGCTTAGAAGCACAAACTCTTAGATTAAAGTCTATACTAATTATAAAGCCCTTAAATATTTTATAATAATAAAGCAGTTTACTAGTTGATAGGCTAGGTGGGCTAAAATACTCTTTTAATTCTTCTTTATAATTATATACTGCCCTAGTAGGTAAAATTCTAAGCTAATGCCCTTACCTGGAGAGAATAGGATGTGGAACTATAGGATAAGCTGAAGGCTTAGCACTAGATACGTGCCCTCCTCCGCCCCAAATAGCTTGACCTATATATCCTTAAGGAACTAAGCTCTAAACTAAATAAGCTAGCGCCTATAAAAGGAGAGATCCTGGATAAACTAATAGGACTAATTAACTGCATCCTAATTATGAACCATATAGCCAAATCTTTAAAAGCCCTCCGCGACTAAGCTATAAAAGGTGACCCTAATTTAGAAATAGAAGACGGACTGCTCTTATACTAAGAACGGCTTATAGTTCTAGACGTTAACAACCTATAAACGGAGCTAATCTATAAAGCCCACTGTTAAGTCTTTATAGCGCACCCTAGTTAAGACAAGACCTACTAACTACTAGCGCCTTGCTACTACTGGTGAGGACTCCTATCTAATATAGAATAATTTATTAGGAATTGTTATCCTTGTAAATAGGTAGATACCCCTAGGAATTAAACCCTTAGATAGTTATAACCACTACTAGTTCCTAAACGCCCTTAGCAGTATGTTATAATAGACTTTAAATTATTCCTAAAGGACAAATATGGCTATAATATGGCCTTTATAGTAGTTAACCAACTAAGTAAGTGAGCTATTTCTTTCCCCTGCTTTAAGACTATAACTGTAAAAGATATGGCCCGCATATATGTTAATAACATTTACCGGATCTATGGCGCTCCTAAGCTAATTGTCTCTAACTATAGACCCTAATTTATATTAGACTTCTAGGATGAATTCTATTATATCCTTAGAATTAAGATTAAGCTCTCTACTATATTTTACCCTTAGACCAACGGCTAAATTAAGATTATAAACTAATACCTTGACTAGCAACTTCGCCCCTTTATTAATTACTACTAGGACAACTGGTTGGAACTACTACCTATAATGGACTACGTATAGCTTATGCTCCCTTATAATAGTATAGGAATGTCGCTATTTAAGCTACTCTATGGATATAAGCCACAAACATCCTTTGATTGGGATAGACCTATAGGACCTATAATAGCCCGCGAACGCCTTAGCTATAAAGAGGCCTAGATATTCGCTAAAAGAATATATAGAGCCTAGGAGACTGCCTAAGCAATTATAAAAAAGGCATAAGAGAAGAAAGAGGCTGATGTGAACCAATACTATTGCAAGATAGACTTCTATGTAGGAGATAAGATATGGGTGTTAATAAAGAACTGGAAGACCTAGAGGCCGAGCCATAAGCTAGACTACTAAATAGCTGGCCCCTATAAGATCCCTAAGAAAGTAGGGTACTCTTTTAAGATTAAGCTACTAGAGTTAATAAAGATCTACCCTATCTTCTCTTTAGACTAACTGCGGAAGGCCGTGGACGACCTATTGCCTGGATAGTATAATGACCCCCTACTGCCAATCTAGCTTGCAGAGGATAAGAAATAGGAAGTTAAAGAGATTTTAGTAGTTAAGAAGGACTGTAGTACCCTAAAATACTATATAAGCTAGGTAGGTTATAATGAAGATCTAGAATGGTACCCCGCATCTAATTTTAAGTACTCTCCCTATAAGCTATAAGATTTCTACCTAGCCTACCTAGGCCTCCCTAGACCACTACGCAAATTAAATAGCTGGATTAAATGCTAGGAAGAGGGGCTAGATAACTATAATAATTTAGATAATAATAAAGAACTTAGACAAAGCCTAATGGGATGGTGCTAGAGCGTGTTACCTACTACTTTGCCGTTTTCTAGGCAATCTAAGGCAATCTAAGGCAATCTGTGGCAATTTGTGGCAATTTGCCGTTTTTTAGGCAATTTACCGTTTTCTAGGTAATCTGCTAAATCCTACTATATTCTGCCAAGTTGCTATTGGCTTGCTTGCTACTAGCGCCTTAACGACCTTTTATATCTTGCTAGTCTCTACCAGTCTTCTTCTTCTCCTTAGCTTAGTATTCTTATATAGTAGCAATCTACAAGCTTTGGTTTAGAAGCATTTATACAAGCCTATTATAGTAGTAGTTTAGCCTAATTATTTTAAAAGCAGTTAATAAAGGGTTGGAGTCTTTAGTCTAAATACTAGTTTATAATCTCTATCTAGTTGTCTATTTAGGGGTGGTATACTATAGAAAGCTTTAGCTTAATACCTAGGATTTAGGTAAACTTATTTTAAAAAGCCAATATAAACTATAGCCTGTAATTGGATATAATAGTATTTAGTGGTCTATAAATTTAGTAGATGTAGTGGATATATAGTTAGGCCGCCTCTTTAGTATTAATATTCTTATAATAAGGGATTAAAAATAGGCGCTTGCTAAAGCGGTTAACTATAACTATAGCTATATTATATCTGTTATAGTCTATAGGTAACTTATTAAAGTCTATAAAGATATATTATTAGGGGCACTCTAGTATTAGGAGTGGTTTTAATAGTCCTAGGGTTTTATCTTGTGGAATTATAAACCTATATATAAGGTGAGGATGTGGATAGGGAGCTCAATAATGGAACAATAGGGTATATTGTATATATAGACGAATTCTTAAGGGAAAAGGAGGAGTCTATATGCGAGGTAGAAAGGGGTTTCCCTAGGCACGTGCCCTGCATATGCCTTATAGGCAAGTTACCCCTAAGTTGCCCTAGGGTCGCCTGTACCTTACGGCTATATAACTATCTACTTAGGTTTTACCTAACAATGCCCCCCCCCTTTAAAAGGATTGTCCCCAATCCTTTATATACTTAAGCCTTAATAAAACCCCATAAAAAACCTTAATAAGGAAAAAATTTAGAGGGGAAAGAGCGTCTTAATTTTGCGCATAAAGGGACAGGTGGTATATATACGCGGCGCGAAGATGTTAAGGAACTTTAACTAGCGGTTAAAGTTATCTAATTAGTTAGATTTGCCTTACTAAGACTTCCCCGTATTTAACTAAGCTAGTAGTAATTTTATATACCTAGTATAGAAAATCCTAATTGGTTTATTTAACGGGTAGAGCCTATAGAGCTTAATACCATTACCTAAATTTAGTAGACTAGAAATATTCTAAAGCTTGCTTATATAGGTAGGTCGCTAGTACCTTATGGGTAGGTTATAGGTTATTTACATATAGCCAGATTTATAGATGGTAAGGCTATATACCTATTAAATCCGCTGCTGATCCTGCTTTAGCCTTATGCTATACTGGTATAGCGCCGTATATACTTTGTGGGTAGGTTATAGGTTACTTATATATAGCTAGATTTATAGATAGTAAGGCTGTATGCCTGTTAAATCTGCTGCTAACCTATGCTTTAGCTTTGTGTGTTATCTATATAGTATATACATAGAATAGTGTATAAGTTATTAGTATAGGTTACTGCTAGTGGGTTACTAGTAGGTTTTAGACCCTAGTTAAGTGGACCTGTTCTTTAATATAATAATCTGCTAAGCTGGTATAGAGTGACGGATTAGGTCTATAAAGGGTGCTTTTTAAATTAAGCTTTATTATTGGTATACGCTATAGCCTTACCTATAAGTTACCGGCATAGCTAGGTTGTATTAGAGTATGGCTTATATAGGATCTTAATAAATTACATTTCACCCTATATATATGCCGCAGTTCTTACTACAAGCATTAGCTTGTTCTTTAATCCCTTGGGATATTCTCTACTCTATTTTTATACAGGTTATATCTTAGCAGCAGTGCTTGCTTTTTGCCTGCGCTTTAGCTATAAGGCTAGGGTATTCCGCTTGCGGTACTTATCTAGCAGTTATTAATAATTCTTAAGTTCTATCTTGTATTTCTATTTATTGTACTTATTTGGCCATCCTAGCCATTTAATAAGGTACTATAGTTGTCCAGTATAATCTTAGTAGGTAATAATTGCTTCTACTTCCTAGCTGCCTTCCTTAAGCTCTTTTACTACTAAGGGTTGAAACCTAGGGTGTAACTTATAAGACTCTAGTAAGGAGATATAAAAGACTAGGTAGAGCCGTGCTATAGTAGGTAAAAGCTCTAGCTTATATGCTTACTACCCTACGTGTTTTAGGATTTGGAATGGTTTTATAAACTTGCTGTTAAGCTTTTTATAGGGACGTTTTATGTGGATGTTCTTAGAAGAGAGCAGGACTTATTTACTAATGGCGAAATACTTGGCCAGATAGTGACGATTGTAGTATTTTACCTAAAGCTGTTAGGCGTGTATTATTGACGCTGCCGCTGCCTTATATATAAGGTGTAGGCGCTGTAGGTGCGTCTCTATAAGTTTAATATTTGTTAACTTAGACCCCTCCCCACCTTGCTAGGCATTTTAGATGCCATCTGGGACTCTGTCTGGGACGTTTGGCAGCTAGCCGTAGGCGAGCTTAATAGGGGAACGCTTTGTTATGGTATAGACCTTAGAGTTATAGGTAAAGGCTACTTTATTAAGTAGGGAGGCCTAATTAGACTGTTCCTAGTTTGTGAATATATATAGGTATACCTTAAGCTCTTAGTTTTAACGTTCTGTCTAACTATCTATTTATAGGTGGAATGCGGTGCTGAGCTTACGTTAAACGTGTAGATGGTAGTATATGGTGCTTTAGTATTTGCTTATAAATATGCTACCCTTATTAGAAATAATATTATCTAGAGGCCCTATTTGCGTAAAGACTTTAAATAAGAGTTCTGTGAGTTGCGTAGCATTAATTATCTTACGCACTAGATAGTAGTGTACTAGCTTTATAAAACGGTCTATAAGGATAAGGATGGAGTTGTACTTTATACTATTAGAAGTCTTAAACTTAGGGAGATCCGTAATAAAGTTAAGTAAGTAAGATTGCTAGGCTTAGGTAGGGACCTAGAGAGGCTACAGCTTGCTATAGGGTTTATAATGGCGTGATTTATAGCATTAGCAGGTATTGTAATTATCTAGGTATTTATAGAGATCTTTAGTGAGGCTGTCCCAAGCGTACTTCTACGTAATTACCTTATAGGTATGGTTAAATCTATAGGGGCTACCTATAGGATTATTATGATTCTGCTTAAGGATCTCCTATTATAGTAGTATGCAATTTAGCACCTAAACCTTGTTGTTTTGCCTTAGGAGTCCTTAATTGTTAAGGGTGTAGTCCTTATTACTAGTAGGAACCTATTTCTAGGTTAACTAATTATATATAGAGTGTGTAAAGGCGTCCCTTTTTTGTACTTCGTGAATAAAATTAACTAGTGACTTGGGGGGGGGTGTTCTGTAAACGCTATTTTAGCTAAGGCAGCTACTACTACCTCTTACTATGGCATAAAACTCTACATAAAGTTGGTGCTAGTGAAGTAATGTGTAATATATAGGTGACTTGCTAGGTTATTGCGGGGGACTGTTGCCTAGGCTAAGGGATCTTCCCTAAGGTTAAATGCTATTAGGTTGGTTGAGGAGGTCTTAGAGAGAATAGCAGGACACCTTAGTCCGCCGGCGCCATATTTGCAAGGGTTGCTCGCATACTGCACGCATGCTACTTACTGGTTTAGTGTAGTAGCACTAGGGCCGCCTATAAGGCCTATAACCCGCAACTTTTACTGTAATGTAGGTAGTATAGCATTAAGGACTATCCTCTTGCTGCTATTTTTGAAGCCTTTGGTATAATCCAGGTGCTAGGATAGTATATTAGCGGGATTTGCTTTGCCTGGCTTATATTTAATCTTAAAATTAAACTTAGCTAGTTCCTTGGTGTACTAGGCCTAGTAAATAGATAAGCTCTTTATAGTTATAAAGTACCTAAGATTATTATAATTGTAGAGTACGCGCGTTATATGTGCGGCGTGCTTAAGGTAGTGGCGCTATATCTTAAAGTATTACACTATAGTAAGTAGTTTCTTATTATGCGTATTATACCGCACTTCTAGGCTAGTAAGCTTTTGACTATAATAAGTAATTAGGTGCTAGTGGAATTAATCTCCCTACCTAAAAGGCTGCAGAAGTATACCGCTATAGGCGTAATTAGAAGCGTTAGTAATTACCATTAGGGGTAGATTAGGGTTAAAGTGGCAAAGTAGAGGAGCCTATATAAATATAGCGCGTAGCTTATAAAACGCCTGCTAAGTATTGTTAGGCTAGGACTAGGGTTAATACTATTTAGTAGGCCCTTTTTTACGCTTCTGCTTTTTCTTCTCCCTATCTAATATTGGGTTGCAATGTGCCTGTATAAGATATATGTGTAGGGGGTATGCGGTATCTAAGTAGTTCTAGATAAATCGCCTATAGAAGTTGGCGAAGCTAAGGAAGACCTAGATGTCCCTATAGAACTTAGGCTTAGGCCATTCCTTAATAGCTTTTATATGGGCAGGATCTATTATAATACTATTAGGTGTAATGATAAAGCCTAGGAACTTGACGTTCTTAGTATAAAAGATATATTTTAATAGTTTGGTATATAGGCCCTAAGTATAGAGCTGTTATAGTACCTACTTGACGTGCTTAACGTGCTTGTCCTTATTATTTAAGTAGATAAGAATATTATCTAGGTAAACTATGTAGATGGTATCCACTAGGGTCCCTAGAGCCTTTTAAATATAGCTTTAAAAAGTTATAGGGGTGTTAGCAAGACCGAAGGGCATTATTAAGTACTTAAAGTGACTATAGCGTGTCTTAAATGCGGTCTTCTATTTGTCTCCCTTTTTAATGCGAATCCTATAGTATGTGACGGTGCTGGGGCAACGCTACCTGCTATACTCAGTGGACCCTGACTCCTGCCAACCAATCAGGATTTTCCATCCCCGGGATGGAAAATCGCCATTGGCTCGCTTACTACTAGCGCCTTGGCGACCCCTTTATATCTTGCTAGTCTCTAACAGACTTCTTCTTCTCCTTAGCTTAGTATTCTTATATGGTAGCAATCTACAAGCTTTGGTTTAAAAGCATTTGTACAAGCCCGTTATATTATACTAAGCTCTCCCTACATTGCCTGGGAAGGCCTTAATAATATCCCACCCTAAAAAGACCTTCGTCTGCAATGACGCGTTGACGCGTTATACTCAGATATTAAAAAACCCACACTACTACGCCTAAGAAGGCCCTAACAATATCCTACTTTATAGGCCAGACTGTACTTAACCTGCACCTATAAAAGAACCCTGGAATTGAAACCAAATTATATAATTTTAACGAACCTTAGGAAGCCGATAATGGCACCTAAAGCGAGCTTATCTAAAAGACCTACCTCTACCTGAGAGGAATACGAGGTCTAGTTAGGATTAGAAATTGAAAACAATAACAACGTTATAGGTATACATGAGCAGATTTGTGCCCTTGCAGCTAATTAGAAGGTTAATTATCTTTAAACCTAAAGTATATAAGAGACTCTAAAGGAGATCCTAGAAAGCCTTACTACCTTATAAAATAGCCCAGCCTCCCCTTTATAAAGCCTTAGTTAACCTATTCGCTCTACTAAATGTAATATACTAGAGAGTATGGATATAATAATAAAGTAATTAAAGTCTGTTAAGCTCCCTAACCCCCTACCATTGTTAGACGGCGTAGACCCAACCTTTAAAAACTAGAGAATCTAGGTGTAAGAAAAGCTTTGTATTAACTATAACCATTTCCCCTCTAAAGAAGCTAAAATGCTCTACCTCTTCGGTTAAACCATTAGGGACGCCTAGTGACACCTTTAAGCTAAGTTCAAGGACGAGTTAACTGTTTGGTTTATATCTATTAACGAGATAATATAGCACCTGGCTACTATCTATATTAATCTAAATAAAGTATGGGATGCCTGTTATAACTATAATCGCCTAATAATGAAATTAAACCAATCCTTTACTAAGTTCTAGACTTAATTTTTACACCTAGCAGGCGAAGGCTAGGTCCCCCCTAAGAACTATTGTTTGGACCTATATGATAAGCTAACGGTCCGACTATAAGAGAAGATTATAGTAGCCTTAGATAACCTACTAACCTATTAAAGACTTGCAGCCTAATGTTTGTTGCTGGATTTAGAACTAAAACAAATTAATACTTATTCTAATTAACTAAAGAGGTTCTATAGCAACCGCAACCTATCCGCTACACCAACGGGAGCTAGCGTTGGAAGATAAACCACAACCGCCTTTATACCAAAAGCGGTTATAACTGCCTACTAGCGAACCTCGCCTGACCTACTATATACTATACCTTTAACTAATGCTTATTGCAACACCCTAATTAACCCTACCACGGTTACGTGCTTTAATTGTGGAAAGGATAGTTACTTTGCTACGTCCTGCCTAGAGTTAAAGGATATAGGTAATATCAAGGAGATAGAGGAAGAAGAAACGCCCAATAAGTTAGGAAAAGAAGAACCCTAGGGAAAGACTCCCCCCTAGGGTATCCTATTAATCTTAAAGAGATTAATCTAAGTTAGCTAATAGGTGGAAAACACTTTATAGTTCTATATACAGTATCTTAAAATAGATATGGAGTTAATACAACTACCCTTATTAACACTGGAGTAAATGGCTTTGCCTTTATAAATACTGCTTATGTGAATGATGTTGCTAAGTTTTTAAATGTAAATGCTACCCGACTAGAGAAGCCTGTTTAAGTAAAAGGCTATAACAGCCAAGCTAATAAGCCGGTTACCCATATCTTAAAGCTATATATTGCTATTAATAGACGACGCCAGTTTGGTATCCCCTTTTATATCCTAGACCTAGGGTCCCATGATATAATCCTTAGCCAAAAATGGATGTTTTACTTTAATATTTGGCTAAATGTTTAACAAAGATAGTTTATCTAGCTGGAGAGTAGACCGAAGTTACCCTTCTTTATTAAAGAAATCCGTACCAACTATAAGATATTAGCCGCGAAGGCCGATCCTACCTACTAGCAGGATGTTAGGGACCGCGACCTAGCTTTTGCTTAAGAAGATGCCTATCGCAAGGCCGGTAAGAAATCCGTACTAATAAGGATACTCCCCCGAAGGACTATAGTCAAGGAGGACTCTACTTACGGAAGTAGAACGGATAGTGACGTAGATAACTTCCAAATTGCGGAGATCTGGCCAATAGGGAAGAGGACATACTAATAGGACTTAGAGGATAACCTTTGGAAGATGCAATAAGAGCTAAAAGGAGTAAAGATAACGCTAATACACTAAAAGCCCCTAAGGCCGCGGACACCCCTACTACCACACAACCCCCCTATAGTAGATATCATGGCAATTAGCGCTATAGGTTTCCACTTTAATATGTATTAGAAGGACAACGAGGTCTTTATAACTAGCTTATACAAAATCAACTAGATTATTAACGAGAAGGAAGAAGGGCCAGTAGAGGAAACTAATAAGGAGTTAGTTAAGCGCCTCCTCCCTATATACCTCTTAGACCATAGAGACGCGTTCTTAAAAGCAGCCTTGGATATGCTACCCCCCTACTAAACTTATAATTATAAGATTTAACTAGAGGCTGATAACTCTCTAGGCTATAGCCCCCTTTACTAGCAAACTATGGAGGAACTAAAAGCAACCAAGTAGTACTTAATCAATAACCTCTATAAGGGGTTTATTAAGCTAAGTTAGGCCCCTTTTGCTTCCCCTATTCTCTTTGTAAAGAAACCTAATAAAGGCCTCTGCTTCTGCATCGACTATTAGAAACTAAACGCTATTACTTAGAAAGATCGTTACCCTCTCCCCCTAATTAATAAGACCCTTGTATGTCTAAGCCAAGCTAAAATCTTTACTAAGCTTAATGTCCGCTAAGCTTTCTACTAAATTAGGATAGACCCTGCATTAGAGGATCTAACGATGTTCCATACCCGCTATGGTTCTTATAAATACAAAGTTCTTTCTTTTAGACTAACGAATGGGCCAGCCACATACCAACGGTATATAAATGATGTTCTTTTTGACTACCTTAATAAATTCTATACAGCATACCTAGACAACATTCTTATATACTTAGATAATAAACATGAGCACCAAGTTTATGTTAAAAAGGTCCTAGAGAGGCTGCGGAATACAGGCCTATAAGTTAACATTAAGAAATGCGAATTTGGAATTAAAGTTGACCCTAAAAAGGTTGAGGCGATACGCAACTGGAAACCCCCTTGCACTATAAAAGGCATCTAGTCCTTTCTAGGCTTCTGTAACTTCTACTGTTGGTTTATCTATAACTATAGGGTTATGGCTAAGCCTCTTATACAACTAATAAAGAACAACACGCCTTTTGTTTTTAATAATAATTGTACAGAAGCTTTTAAGGAGTTAAAGAACCGACTTACCTCCTTCCTAATTCTCCGTTACTATAACCTAGACCTTGAATTAATACTGGAAATAGACGCCTCCAACGGAGTAGTAGTGGGAGTTCTCTTATAGTTACACCTAGATGGCGAGTGGTACCCTATAGCGTTTTTCTTGAAGATAATGGCTCTAGCTGAGTATAACTATAAGGTACACGATAAGGAAATGCTGGCTATTATATAATTGTTGTCCCAGTAGCGCGTAGAGCTTAGAAGTATAGACTCTTGGATTAAAATCTATACTAATTATAAAGCCCTTAAGTATTTTATAATAATAAAGCAGCTTACTAGTTAACAGGCCAGGTAGGCTAAAATACTCTCCTAATTCTTCTTTACAATTATATACTGCCCTAGTAGGCAAAATTCTAAAGCTAATGCCCTTACCTAGAGAGAACAGGACGTGGAACCACAGGATAAGCTAAAGGCTTAGCACCAGACACATGCCCTCCTCTGTCCCGAATAGCTTGACCTACGTATCCTTAAGGAACTAAACTCTAAACAGAATAAGCTGGCGCCTATAGAAGGAGAGATCCTGGATAAACTAATAGGACTAATTAACCGCATTCTAATCGTGAACCGCATAGCCGAATCCCTAAAAGCCCTCCGCGACCAAGCTATAGAAGGCGACCCTAATTTAGAAATAAAAGACGGACTACTCTTATACTAAGAACGGCTTATAGTTCTAGATATTAACAACCTATAAACAGAGCTAATCCGTAAAGCCTACTATTAAGTCTCTACGGCGCACCCTAGTTAAGATAAGACCCACTAACTACTAGCGCCTTGCTACTACTAGCGAGGACTCCTGTCCGATATAGAACGGTTTATTAGGAATTGTTATGCTTGTAAACGGGTAGATACCCCTAGGGATTAAACCCCTGGATGGTTATAACCACTGCCAGTTCCCAAACGCCCTTAGCAGCATGTTATAATGGACTTTAAATCATTCCCAAAGGACAAATATGGCTATAATATGGCCTTTATGGTAGTTAACTGACTAAGTAAGTAAGCTATTTTCCTTCCCTGCTTCAAGACTATAACCGCAAAAGATATGGCCTATATATATATTAACAACATTTACCAGATCTATGGCGCTCCTAAGTTAATTATCTCTAACTGTAGACCCTAATTTATATTGGACTTCTGGGATGAATTCTGCCGCATCCTTAGGATTAAGATTAAGCTCTCTACTATATTCCACCCTTAGACTAACGGCCAAACCAAGATTATAAACCAGTACCTTAACCAACAACTTCGCCCCTTTATTAATTACTACTAGGACAACTAGTTGGAACTACTACCTATAATAAACTACGCACAGCTTACGCTCCCTTATAATAGTATAGGAATGTCGCTATTTAAGTTAATCTATGGATACAAGCCACAAACATTCTTTAATTGGGATAGACCTATAGGACCTATAACGGCCCGCGAACGCCTTAGCTATAAAGAGGCCTAGATATTCGCTAAGAGAATACATAAAGCCTAGGAGACTGCCTAAGCAATTATAAAAAAAGCATAAAAAAAGAAAGAGGCCGACGTAAACCAATATTATCGCAAGGTAGACTTCTATATAGGAGATAAGGTATGGGTGTTAACAAAGAACTAGAAGACCCAGAGGCTAAGCCACAAGCTAGACTACCAAATGGCTGGCCCCTACAAGATCCCTAAGAAGGTAGGGCACTCTTTTAAGGTTAAGCTACCAGAGTTAATGAAGATCTACCCTATCTTCTCTCCAGACCAACTGCGGAAGGCCGCGGACGACCCGTTGCCTAGATAGTACAACAACCCCCCGCCGCCAATTCAGATTGCAGAGGATGAGGAATAGGAGGTTAAAGAGATCTTAGCAGTTAAGAAAAACCACAGTACCCTAAAATACCGTGCGAGCTGGGTAGGTCATAATAAAGATCCAAAATGGTACCCCATATCTAATTTTAAGTACTCTCCCTATAAGCTACAGGACTTCCACCTAGCCCACCCTAACCTCCCTGGACCACTACGCTAATTAGAAAGCTGGATTAAATGCTAAAAAGAAGGGGTGGATAACTATAACAATTTAGATAACAATAAGGAGCTCGGACAACGCCTAAGGGCAGGCTTTTTTGGGAGGGGGGGGTAATGTAACGGTGCTAGGGCAACGCCACCTGCCATACTTAGTGGACCCTAACTCCTGCCAACTAATCAGGATTTTCCATCCCCGGGATAGAAAATTGCCATTGGCTCGCTTACTACTAGCGCCTTGGCGACCCCTTTATATCTTGCTAGTCTCTAACAGACTTCTTCTTCTCCTTAGCTTAGTATTCTTGTATGGTAGCAATCTACAGGCTTTGGTTTAGAAGCATTTGTACAAGCCCGTCACATAGTACGCATTATAAAGATCTAACTTTGTGAATATTTTTGCATGGCTAAGCCTATTAAAGAGTTTGCTGACTAGCAGTAGGGGGTACCAGTTTTTGATTGTGATCTTGTTTAGGCGTCTATAGTTAACGCATAGCCGCATTATACCTTCTGCTTTTGGTATAAAGAGGATAGGCGCTCTAGTAGGCAACTTGCTGGGCCTAATCCAGCCCTTCTTAAGAGCACTCTCTAGGTACTCCTGTAAGATCTGCAACTCTTTCTGTAAGAGGTTGTAGATGGGTATCTGCGGTAGTATCTTGCCTTCTTCTAAGTTGATTATATGGTCGTACTTAGAGTTTTAAGGTAGTATACTTACTAGCTTATTAGAGAAGATATTAATCTCCTCTTTATATATATCTAGTAGGCTAGGGTCCATGGAGGTTAAGGCAACTATTGTGTAGTAGTGTGCTTCTAGGAGCTAGTAAAGAAAAGGGTGCGGCCGATATATGTTTTATAGGTGTGCTTGCACTAAGAGTGCATATAGCTCTGCTGCAGTATACTTAATAGTTTTAGGGTTTTAATTACCTCCCCCCTAAGTTAAGGTAATTTATACTGGCACCAGAGGGTCTTTATAGGTACTTACTGCCAGTGATAACAGGTCCTCTATTGTATTTATAACTGGTGTCTCTATATCTGGAGGGTCTGTATAGGTACTTACTGCCAGTGATAATAGGTCCTCTATTGTGTTTGTAACTAGGGTAAAGAGGGAATCTTCTGGCTATAGAAAATAAACTATTTTGCTAGCCTTAATGTCTGCTAGGAGTGTATTAAGGGTGACTATTTAGAGGCGTTTAGGGTCTAAAGTACCCTAGACAAATTATCTAGATTAAAAGCTAATTAATAGATCTGCTTCCGCGAGCCAATTCTATCTAAGAACTATATTATAACTATTAAATAAGCCACCCTAAAAGGTCTGGGGGCTAATAGTGCGAGGGGTACCCTAGGAGTTGCTAGTGGTAACTGTTAGATTATAAGCATCCTAGATTGTTATCTGGTTGCTATTAAGGAAATGTGTAATAGGTTTACATAAATATAGCGCGTAGCTTATAGGTAGGTTAAACCTATGGATGATGTCTTGGTTAATAAGGTTGATTTGGTACCTATTATTGTATAAGTAATATAGGTGGACTTTACCCTGGGGTATATTTATTGTAATATATACTATAATACGTTTCTTCTCTCCCTCTGTATTAGGCCCTAGTTGCAGTTAAGAGAGATGCGCTATTAGGGCTTTAGGTTTTCTAAAAGCTGGCCTAACTTGTCTTTACTAGCTTGCTTCCAGTGTTCTTTATAGTAGTTACCTGCGGGTCTCTTTTAACTTGCGTGCGTAGCACTGGCGTCTAGGGGGTCCCCTAAGCCCTCTGGCTTTTAGGTGTTTTCCTTAGACGTTTACTTAAAGCGTCGCCCTTTTTGGGTTCTGTTCCCTAAACCTAACTCTACGGAGCCTATACTGCGACCGTGCTTTGTATGTAATGATTTGCTACTGCTGCTTACGCGGTCTTCTATGAGCTTTGTGGTATTAAGCAATTGCTCTATACAGCGGATTTTATTGAAGAGGTCCTTAGCGGTTCTTACCTATTAGGCGAAGTTCTAGCGGAAGAGCTCTGCTTATAGGTAGGCTAGGAGATATAAGAACTAAAAGTCTACCTATTGCTTAGGATTGATAAAAGGGGTATATAAGAAGAGGTCCTCTAAGCTATGTATATGGGCTAGGAAGACGTTAAACCTCTGGTTCTCTTTTATAACAGCTATATAGTACGTAGTAGCGTTATTAAAGCGTTTTACTATAGGGTTTCTAATCTGGTCTTAGACTATAGTCTTAAACTTATTCTATAGTAAAGGACCTTTGTCTTTAGTGCCTAGCTAGTGATAAACTAGTTAGGCAATTGTCTTCTCTTTTGCAAGACCTTTAATAGCCTAGCGTGTGCGTTGCTTATAGTTATAGTTAGCGTTATTAACCTTAAATTGGTTCTTAACTGCGGTGATCTAGCGGTTAAAATGCTATTAAGTAGTACCGCTAATATTAGGTAGTGATTTCTTAACTAGGGCGTTAAGATTTATTTGGCGTATATGTTCACTACGTAACTTATGCTCTTTACTAGAGAGGCAACGGGAGGGCTTTATTAAATTAATAATACTCCATAAGTTGGCTATTTTCTTGGCCAGCTTATCTAGCTCCTTTGTGTTAGTAGTATTTAGTGGGATACTAGTAATTTTGCTAAGCTTCTGTTAAGCCCAGGTATATAAGTCAAACTGGTCTCCAGCGTTTATAGGTGGCTGATTGTTTTAAGGTTTGGAAGGTAGCTTAGATTCTGCTAGTATATTTTTAGTGGTTTTATCTGCACTAGATCCTAAGGCGTTTGGTGGTTATATTGTTAGCGTATTACTGTTAGGTGCAGGTGTTGGTTTTCTTTTCGGAGGTATTATGGAAAAATTGAACCGGCTATCCTCCTAAGGGGATTGGTAAGGATTTAAATATAAGGTAAGAATATGGATAGGGAGCTTAATGATGGAATAATAGGGTATATTGTATATATAGACAAATCCTTAAGGGAAAAGGAGGAGTCTGTATGTGAGGTAGGAAGGGTTTTCCTTAGACATGTGCCCTGCATGTGCCTTATATGCGAGTCACCCCTGAGTCGCCCTAGGGTTGCCTATACCTTGCGGCTATATAACTATCTACTTAGGTTTCACCTAACACTATAGTAGTTATTTATAAGGGATATTATTACGGACACCTTGGGTTCCCCTTAGGACAACCTCTAGACGTCCCTTAGTTAGTCGCTAGTTACGTACTAGAGGCACATACCTATAATCCTAAAGGCCTTACCTCCTTAAGAATTTGTCTCCCTTACCAATCTATCCTATTCTATAATTATATCTTTATAGCCCCTTGTCTATAAAATCCCCTTATATTTAAATCCTTCCTATTCTATTTTAAAAGGGTAGCTAGCTTTAGGAACCAGATTGTTTATTTATATTTTTTGTTTATATCTACTATCCTCCCTTAAAATCTTACAATAACCTAAACGGAAACTCTATAAATACCTTATAGAAAGCTGTCGCATTAAGGTAGAAAGGTCCCTTTAATAGTAAGAGATTGCGATAATATAAACCTCTAGGTAAGACGGCTAAATAAGCCCTAATACCTAAATGCACTAGGAGTTTAAAGACTCTTGCATACCTATAGTCACCACTAAGGAAAACGTAGACACCCTCTATAATGGACACAATGCTGCTAGAAAGTAACTAGAACCCCTTTAGCCCCACCTAGGCCAATTAAAAGACTAAGCGCTAGAGGTAATACTAAGATCTTCCCCTAAGCTAGAAATGCTAGAGGAATATATTAATATATCTAACTAGGGACCTAACTAGAACCCTCCTAGAAGACCACTGGCTTATAATTAGTATAGTGGCGGTATATAGACTGCTTATAAGCTAAGCGGGCCTACTCCTTTAGACAATTTAACCTAAATACTAACTTAAGACCTAAGGCTTATTAGGAAACCTGCACTAGTTACTAGTACTAATACTACCTTTATAGCCGGAGTTTCCCTAGGCCTAAGTTTGGAATGTTAAGAGCCCTATACCAATATCTTTTAAAATAGATATTAGGAAGCTATTATAAGGCTCTTAAAAGCCATATAGGAGGAAGCTACTAATAAATATATTAGAACCATTTAAGGGCAAATTTAGATCTAGTAGGGTTTAATTTAAGCTAGATAAGTTCTTTTATAACCTATCTAGGGCTAAGGACTTTCTAAGGGCTACCTAGTACCTACCTAAGGAAGTGTGGAAGACTTAGAGAGGCATCTATGCAATAAATAGAAAAAGGACATAGACTGACTAGCTAAGGCCTTTAGTAGTTTAGAACTCCATTATAGACCTAGCGCCCAATAGTTGGATAACTGAGTTTATAAAGTAGACAACTTCTTTAAGATGCTAATAATATAAGATAATACTAAAGAGCGTATATAATGGATTATTAATAGGATTAAAGACCGATTGCTAAACTAGATTACGCTTAATTAACTTAACAAAGAGCAAGTTACTATATAGTGATAGCTGCAGACCTTCCTAAAGGGTTAAACCTAAAATCTGTAGGTTATACAATATAATAATACAGAACAATTCTGGAATGGTATATAGCTAGACCGTTAAGATTTCCGCTAGTTTATAAACTTTATAGAAACTTGTGCTTAATAGATAAATCTAGAACCCTTTAAAAATAAGAACGGTAGCATTTATAAGAAGGAGAGGATTAGATTTATCTAGGCTAGAATTAAGCTAATAATTTATAATAAAATAAAGCGTATAGGAGCCCTATTGCGGATTACTATATATGCTAGTTTTAAATAAGCGGTTCTAAACGCTAAGGATATAGTAAGGAACTAGACCTCTTCTGGTAAGAAGCTGGGGGGTAGCTAAAAGTATAGGCACTTTAGTAGTAATATAGGGCAGACCTAGTCTTTAAAAAAGCCGTTCTTAAAGAGGAATTTAGAATAGTTAAAGTTAGGGACCTTAAGCAATGGGAAAGACTCTTAGGGCTAACCTAATATTTGTCTAGCACCCTTACGGAAACACTTTAAAAAGTTAAGAAAAAACTTCTCTGGAGGTAAACCTAATTATAAAAATAAGTAGGGCGATAACCACACTAACAATCTAAAAAAAAAAGCCCTAGTTGCGGACCTTTCCTAGCTATAACTAGGGCAAGATATAGAAGGAGAGGCTCTCTATATTGCTGTTAAGCTAGAAATGGTACTCCCTATAGGTAAGGTATATTAGTTCTAAGCACTATATAATAGCGGCGCTAAAATTAATCTTATATAATATAATTGGGTAAAAGAGCATAAGCTTATCCTATTACTAAGGTAGTAGAAACCTACCATAGGGTTCCTAAATAAGTATTGGATTAAACTATATAGTGCCTATAAGCTTATAGTGTTAGTGGCCAATATATATAACCGCACTAAGGTGGTTGGCCCGCAACCCTTCTAGGAAGCTAACTTTATAGGTTACAACCTTATCCTTAGATATCCTTAGCTTATAGAAGCAGATCTTAAGATACGCTTTAAGATAGGAGCCTTTAAATAGTGGAACGATAAAGAATTAGAAGGGCGTATATTACTAATAAGTTTAAAAAACATTTTAGAGGATGTAGCTCTAGGTAAAATAGTATACGCTCTATACCTAAAGGAGTATTAGATTTAACCCCTATTCTATAGTAAGATAAATATAGAGCCTAGTATAGGTAATAACCCTTCTGTAATAGATACCCTATAGGTAACTGCCAGATAGGTTGCGAAGATATTATAGGGAGGCGGCGATCTTAAAGATCTTATAAGATACTTCTATTATTATAGGTTACTCTAGCTTAAGTAATACGCAGAGAGTATACTATAGCACCTTAAATACTATGTTAAGGAGTTCCCTACCCTCCACTAGCTACCATATAAAACTGTTTAATATATGGTAGCAACTATATATAAATAACTACTATAGCGCGTAACGCTGCCTATAAGCGTCCTAAGGGAGCTCTAGGACCTACCTAATAATAATATAGAGGATAAACGCGACCCTAATTTGTTGAATATCCTAGTAGGCCTAAGGGACTTATTAAGGGTATTCTTAGGTAGGTAAGCAAAAGTCATTTAGCAGAACTTAAAATATAATTATATAATTAATCTAGAAGAAGACAAGCAGCCACTAAATCTTCCTATTTACAACCTCTCTTATAAAGAGCTTAAGATCCTATAGAAGTACCTTAATGGCTTACTAGAAAAGGGATAGATACGGCTTAGTAAATTGCCAGTAGGCGCGCCAATCCTCTTTATCCTAAAACTAGATAGAACTATAAGGCTATATATACACTACTACAGTCTTAATAAGATTATAATTAAGAACTATTACCTACTACTATTAGTTAGTAAAATACTGGATTAGCTATCTAGGGTAAAGATCTTTATAAAGCTAGATCTATAAGACGCCTATTATAGGCTCTATATTAAAAAAGGGGATAAGTAGAAGACCACTTTTAAGACCTAATACAACCACTTTAAGTATATAGTAATACCTTTTAGGCTAGCCAATACGCCTATAATATTTTAATTATATATTTACAGTGCCTTAGGGGGACTAGTTAACCGCATATATATTATCTATTTAGATAATATTCTAATCTACTTAGAAGATAAGGATTAGTATAAGTAATATATCCGCAAAGTGCTAGAATGCTTAGATAATTAGGGCCTCTACGCCAAGGCATTAAAGTATATCTTTAATACTAAGTAGGTTAAGTTCCTAGGTTACATTATAACGCCTATAGGCGTAGTTATAGACCTAGTATAGGTGCAGATAATCTAAGAGTGGCTAGAGCCAGAGAGCTACTATAATGTTTAAGTGTTCCTAGGCTTTACCAATTTCTATAGGCGCTTTATTTATAACTACTTAGATATTACCTAACACCTATTTAACTATATTACTAGGGCTTCTTAAGACCTAGCCTAAGAAGCAAAAAGCTTAAAGATAGGAAGGAAGAAAACTAAAAAGGGATTAACCAAATGGTATAAACTATAGATATGGCCTAGAAAGGTATAGGAAGCCTTTTAGAAACTATATATAAAGTTTATAAAAGCTCTACTACTACGGCATTTTAACCTAGATTAGCTACTAATAATAGTTACTAATACATTAAATTTTGCCCTTATTAGTATCCTACTATAACCTAATAGGCATCTAGATACTACCTAGCTCTATTAAAGACTAGTAGTATTCTATAGTAGAAAATTCTAGGGACCTAAAGTTAGGTATTATACCTATAATAAAGAACTACTGGCTATAGTTAACTGCTTTAAATAGTAGCAAAATTACCTTAAGCACGCGAGCTATACCACTTATATACTCTTAGATTATTATAATCTACGCTACTTTATAACTATAAAGGAGCTTATACCTTAATAGGCTAGATAAGTAAAGGAGCTTATATAATTTAATTTTAAGATTAAATATAAGCTAGGAAAACAACCCTACTAATGGACTGTTATAATGGCCAGACTATACCAAAGGCTTTAAAATAGGAGAAGGAAAAGAGATAATAGATATCTTACTCCCTATATTATAGAACAAGCTCTAGGTATAAAATACTTAAGCACCTATAGCTTTAAGTACTAAGTCTTAGGTAGTGCAAACCCTATTAGCTTCTACTAATGTTTTAACTGGTACCTAGCCCATTGCCAATAAGAGTCTAAAAATATACTTAGATAGGACGTCCCTAATATACTCTTAGAACCTAGTAATATATTATCTCTAATTGCTAAGCTATCCCCTTAAACCAAAAGTAAAGCTATAGAGTAATTAGAACCTAGAGCCCTGTAATAACTAAAGGACTTTAACCTTATAGCGGCCTTCTTAATATACACGCACTAAAGAGTTATAAGATCTATGGTACTATCTAGTTATATATTTAGAGCAGTATAAAATAAAACAGATTTTACCTAGGAACTATCTAAAAGGTTAATAGATCTTATCTATAAGGTGCAATAAAGGGACGCCTCCTATACTATCTTTAATATAAAAGTAGGCTAGAAATATAATAGAAAGAAAGCTGCTAGGCGCTACTATTAGGAACTAGACCTAATGGGCCTACTGTGTAGATATAGTAAGGTTTAGGTACTATAAGAAGCAAATCTATAACAGAAGATTCTTATAAAGAATTATAATAATCCTCTGGGCGGCTACTATAGTTAAGCTAAAATAGTAGAATTACTTTAACATAAATACTATTAGCTAAAACTTAAGTAGGAAGTAAAGGAGTATATTAGCCACTATAAGAAGTGTTAAGTGTATAAAATCCAAAGGCATAAGCTATGGGGTCTACTTAAATTAGTTCCTCCCGCTAGTAAACTATAGTAATATTACGCTATAGATTTTATTACGGATCTTCCGCTATTAAAGGATAAGTAAGAATAAACATATAATTTAGTCCTAGTACTTATTAATAGGTTTTTAAAGTATGTCTAATACCTTTCTATTAACAAGATAATTAATATATAAGCGCTTACTAGTCTAATTAAGGAGAAATGCTTTCTTAAAGTAGATTAGCCATACTCTATTATTACTAATAGGGGCAGCGTCTTTATAAGCCAGTACTGGTTAGATCTATGCTTTTATTTAAACATAGACTACTATTATAGTATAGCTTTCCATCTATAAATAGATAGGTAAATAAAATGCTAGAACTAGGAACTGGAGTCTTACCTGTAAATATATTTAAACTACTAGCAAGACAATTAGTATAAGCTACTTCTATATGCGGAGTACGCTTATAATTTAAAGTAATACGCATCGTATAAGTATATACCAATTTAGATTGCCTACGGCGTCCAACTATTTAGGTTTAATAGTATACTTAGTAATTACTAGCTAAGGCTATATAATTAATTATAGGATCCTACTGGGAAGTTTAAGGATATCTACTAGAGAGTATAAAGATACCTTTAGGAATAAAAGGAGTAATAAAAGTATGCAAAGCAGAGCCTGTGAGATGCCTAAGAGCAGTAGAGACTCTAGTATAACCACAAACACTAAGATAAGCATTTTAGAGTAAGCGACAAGGTTCTATTATATTTAGCAAATATTAAGACCTATTAACTATTAAAAAAGCTTAATACAAGATACCTAGGTCCCTTCTAAGTTAAGGAACAAATTAGTAAGCTAGCCTACCATTTCTAGCTACCCTTATCTATAGCCTATATATATTTAGTATTTTATATAAATTTACTAGAGCTATGGTATAGACCACTGCTAGAAAAGAATTTCCATTTAGGCCTAATTAAACACCCTAAAGTAGTAGGCGAGCAGTATAAGGTTAAAGCTATACTATGCTATAAGTCTATTAAGAACAAGCTTTAATATAAAGTTAAATAGCTAGGCTGGCCTGCTAAGGACTCTATATAGGAACTAGAGGATCACTTTAATTATTATAAAGATATTCTAAAAGAATATTAGGACTAAGGTCCGCAATCTATAAAGTGCAGAAAGTGCTCTAATACTATAGTATTATTATAGCTTATAAAGAAGACTTGCGTAAAGAGTAAGAAATAGGTTAAATTAGATATAGAATAAATAGGCTCTGGAAACTATAAGGATTAATTAGGGCTACGGCCTAAGGCAGGACAGGTCCTTAGCCTTTTTATATATATAGCATAGAATTAATAGGGTATTTTGCTAGAATTGCATTCCTATTTATTAGTCTATATTAGGAATAGTATTCCTATACCTTCCCAAATGCCTTATAAGGCCTTCCCAATTACTTCTATATATAAAAATTAATCCTAAATACCTAAATTAAAAGCTATTATACCTTATCCCTAGGTATAGGATTAGTATCTATTAGCCTACTAAGTAATAGCTAATAGGAATAAGATCTAAATCCAGATCCCTAAGTTAGAGTATAGGTAGGTATAAAAACAGGGGTAGGCCAATAAGGTATAAATAGAGCAGAGATCCTTAAATGCTTAACACTAATATTAGGCCTAAACCAGTGCCAATAAAGTTCTTAAGGCGTAAGCTTGTAGTTAATAAAGATATACTTAAGCCCAGAATAAACAGAGATATTAGCTAGCTAGTAAAGACCAGAACCACTAAGACCTTACTATAGCAATTATTAGTTACCCATCTATTAGGTACCCAAAGGGTAACCTACCTAATACCGCATTATATTATGCTCTTTTAAAACTTAACGCATATACGCGAACTCCTTCTTATAGTAGATAATAACCTTCTTCTTATTACCCCCATCCTTTACCCTATCCTTAGTATACTAACCTTGCTCCCTTATTAGGTATTACTAGCTAGCTTACTAGGAATTATAGGTGGTGTAGATAACTATAGTATAGTCTTAAATTTAACCTAGATATTTAGCATTAGCACTAGGGTAAAAGAGAGCTTGGGCAATATAGTAGTTAAGGACATTAAAGAATTATTGCCACTTAGGCCTAGGCTATATTAAAGCCTAAAGTTAGTAATAGAAACCTATAAGGATAGGAAAGCTTACCTTAATATAACTACTGCTCTTAGTACGCATGCATTAATTATAAGGACTAAAGGTATTAGACCTTATATAGTAGGTCTGGTTATAAGCATCCAGAATCTTCTTATTAGACTTCTGGTCTTTTAAGGACGTGCATATAAAGTTATTTAGGTAGAACTAGTACTGGTTACGGGTTAGTGGAGGTTATAGTTCTATATATAGCGGTAGGGCTAAAATATACTAAGGAATTAGCAGGAGAATAAAGAGGTATATTAAATTAATAATAGAAATAAAGAAAATCTTAATAATATATTAAAGATACGTCCAAAATTGGACAAAGGTTAATAAGGGGAAGTAAGGTGTTAAGGAAAAGGAGCAGCTCAGTAAGTAAGATATCTCTATACTTTACCTTCTAATACCCTTCTAGTAAATAGCCGCAACCTTACTAATATAACTCTGTTATAATAGCGCAATTCAGAAAGAAGGAAATACGTGTATATACTATTTAGCCATTACTTCCTTATAAGAAAAACTAATTACACAGCCAGAGAAGGTAATTAAGACGTTAATTACAGATGTATATGGGTTAAATTATACCTAAACAATACTATAGTATTAAAGAATAATGTTATAGACGTCCTTAATAACCGCATAATAGCTAGAGGCGCTATTGCAAAATATTCCTCCTATTTACTAGGTAGTAGAGCTATGCCAAAATATAGCATAGGACTATAAGAACAAGAAAGGATTATAAATTAATATCTTAAAAGTTAAAGATAATGGCAAGCCAAGGCTCTACACATTAAATCCTATACTAAAAGGTTCTATGGAACTATACTAGAACACCAAATTGCCTATAATATTTATAATTAATTATAGACTAGCATAAAGGCTTAGAAATAGAGTTGTATAAAAATCCCTATATTAGCCTAGGTAGCCACCAGTATACTTCTAATAGGCTTTTAATAGGTCTCCTAGTAATCCTCACATCTTTTCTCCAGTTATATTTTTTCCTTATTAAGGTTTTTTAGGAGTTTAAAGTAGGGGTTAGATAAATAGATAATATACAGCGGCATACCAATATCTCTCTAATATCTCTCCAAACCCCTTCTAGGACAAGCCCTTATAATCTCCCTACTATAAGGTAATAGCAATTAGGGGCCGGCTATAAGAAGGGGGGGGGGGGGGGGGGCAAAATAAGGGATATTATTTCGGACACCTTAGGTTGCCCTTAGGACAACCTTTAGACGCCCCTTAGTTGGTTACTAGTTACGTACCAAAGGCACGTGCCCGTAGTATATAGTCTCTATAATCCTAGAGGCCTTACCTCCTTAAGGATTCGTCTCCCTTACCAATCTATCCTATTCTACAATTATGTCCTTATAGCCCCCTTATATTATTATAGTTTTATATATAGCAATTAATATCTATAACTATTTTAGGCTAGTATTAATGGTTACTAATAATTTTATAGGTCTTATTTTTTCTACGGTAGGCTATAGAGATCTAAGTATGCGCTTTAGCAATAAGCTAAGTCCATAAGTTCTGTTCCTTAGCTACTACTAGCCATTCCTTATACTTTAGTAGTCCGTTTTTAAGGGACTATAGGCTAGTAACGCCCTTTACCTTTTTATGATACTCCTGTAATAAAGGGGCCGTATAATTTACTTACAGTAGCTTATTAATAAGGTTAAGTTCTATAGTATTAATAGGGTATATCTTAGCCTTTATGGGGTCTATATTTAGTCCTGCCTATATTTAGGAGTTAAGGTGCTTTAGTTATAGTAGTGTCTAGGTCTATAATATAATCTTTACGGCTATCTAGTTATTTAAGTCTTGCTTACGCCTTATAAGGGCATCTATATAGTTAGTTGCGCCTAGCTTATATATAATTAGGAAGTTAAATTAGGATAGAATATCCGCCTAATATGCATATCAGGCTATAAGGGCTTTAGTTATTATAAAGTATTCTAAGGCCTTATAATTTAAGACTACCTAGATAGGTTTAGGGGTCCCTTTTAACTGTGCTCGCCAGTACTAAAAGCTAGAGATAATAGCTAGCATTTTCTTATTGTAAATTGGGTAGTTAGCTTAGCATCTACTATAGTCTTTAAGTAGTAAGTAATAGGGTGCTATTCTCCGTCTATCTATTTCTGGGAGTAAATTCTAGCGATAACACTATTAAAGGTATTAGTCTCTAGCATTAAGGGCCGTTCTAGGTTAAAGTAAATAAGTAAGGGAGCGGAGATTAGCTATTTCTTAAGCTTATTAAAGGCCTGCCTATATACGGTATTAAAGTAAAAGGGCTGGTCTTTGCGGGTAAGGTAGCTAAGGGGTTAAGTAATTTTACTATAGTTCTTAATAAAGCGTTAGTAGAAGTTATAGAAGCCTAAGAATAACCATACCCCCTTTACGGTCCTTTGGAGAACCTACTAGTTAATTATAGCCGTTTTTTCTGGGTCTGCCTTAATTCTATCTATACTAATAATAAACCCTAGGTACTTTATATACTTAATACCAAATTCTAATTTCCTAATATTGGCCTAGAGGCTAGCCTTATAGAGCCATTATAGGACCTTATAGACGTACTCTTTATATTCCAACTTATTCTTAGAGTAGATTATAATATTATCTAGGTAGGCTGTATAGAAGTCGTTAAGGTAGTTAAAGAGTATATTGTTTATATATTGTTAGTACATAGCTAGTTTGTTAATTAGTTTAAAGGGAAGTACTTTATATTTATATAATCCGTAACAGGTCCGAAATATAGTAAGATCTTTAAATCTAAGGTCTATTTTAATTTAGTAAAAGGCCTAATGGATATTAAGCTTTATAAAGATCTTAGCTCTACTTATTTAAGCTAGTGTCTTATTAAGTAAAGATAGTGGATAGCGGTCCTTACGGGTTATATTATTTAGCTTATAGTAGTTAATATAGAAACAGAGTCCTCTATTTAGCTTTTTAGCAAAGAGAATTAGTACAGTAAAAGGGGCTTAATTAGGTTTAATAAATCTCTTATATAGGTTATTAATAAGGTACTGCTTAATGGCCTATAATTTGGTAATAGATTGCTAACAAAGAGGGGTATAATTAAGGGAGTTTTTCTTGTCCAGTTTAATCTTAGTCTTATAGTTATATAGTTAGTAAGGCGGAAGTATATTTAATACTGCCTTAGAGAATATGTCTTTAAGCTTCTGGTATTAATAGGGTAGCTTCTATTCTACTAGCTTCTTATTTATAAGCTCGCTTTTCTATCTGCTAAGCTTACATTCCTTTTCCATAATTATTTAATTAATTTTATATAAGCTGGTTGTAAAGGTAATAGTATTAGGTTAGACCAAGTTCTGGTAGAATCCTATGGCGTTAATACAGCAGATATTAATTGGTGGGAGGTCTATGGGTTTCTTTATAGGCTTTTATTAGACTGTATTTTGCAGTATAGGGTTTATAGTCTTCCTTAGCTTATATTCCATTTTTTATAAATTATCCTTCTAGTCTATTAGTTTAGTATAGCGTCTAGTATTTCTAGCCTTCCTTTACAGATGTGTAGGGCCTAAGTTCTCTATAGGGGGATTAGCTAGGCTATTACTAACTTTTTAGGTCTTTGGTGCGGGTAGAGTAATATAGGTAGTCTGGAGGCGGTGTAGTATACAGATCTGTTATGGATTAAGCTATATATCTCTCTTAAAGGCCTAATCCCTATATATAGTATCGGCCTAGTAAAATAGTATTAATTTGGGGCTATATAAGGTTTTTTATTATAATGCTAATTTCTTTTATAAAGGAAGGTGTTAGGGGTAAGGATTTAGGCCAGATAAGCTATCTACAGTGCCAAGACATTAGTCTCTGCACACGCGAACCAACACCACACGATCGCAATATTGTCACCAAATTCAATCATTTACAACATTACAATGCAACGCTCGTTTGGCACGGAAATTAGTGGAAATTGAAGGCCTGGGGCAGAGCTTTCAGATGTACAAAGAGCTGCAATCCTTAGTGCAGTAGAGGCAGGGGAGGAGAAGACTGAAATCGCGGCGAAATATCGCGTCAGCCGTTGCGTTATTTACAATACAATCGATCGATGGAATAACCACCACACGCTCAAATCTTTACCAAGACCTGGACAGCCTGAAAAGCTTACTCAACGCCAGAAGCGTTTACTTCTTTGAATTATACGCAGGAATCCTTGAATCGACTATGCAGCTCTTAAATATCAGGCTGCAGGGGTTACCGTTAAGTATAGAACTTTGCAACGTCTATTTAAAAAACACTATATTATGAAGTGGCTCGCCAAGAAGAGGCCAAAGCTGACGCCAGCGGTAGCTTGATTGAGGTATCTTTGGGCTTAAAAGCATAAGGGATTCCCTTAGAGACGTGTTAAGTTTTCTGATAAATGTTTGTACAAACAAGGCTTAGGAAAGAAGCCCGTCTGGGTCTTTAGAACGTCTCTACAAAAGTAGAATTATGACTTTATTACAGAGGTGTCCAACGGAAAGGATCTTACATAGATGATCTACGCCGCTTTTTGGTATAATGGCCGTTCGGAGTCGATCGCTATAGAGAGGGACGTTTTAGCGCGGAAGGAAGGCTATAGCGCCCGAAGCTATATTTGGGCCTTAGAAGAAGGTCTTATGCCAATCTATAAGCCTTTGGATATCTACTAAATGGATAATACCCCAATCCATATGTCGAATCTTGTGAAGGAGTGGTTGGAAACGCACGGCATTTAGACCCTGGATTTCCCTCCATACTCACCCGATCTTAACCCAATTGAGCACCTTTGGCTAGCACTAAAAAGGAAGATTCTTGAGCTTTATCTAGAGCTTGAACAGATGGGATAAAGTAAGGAGGATTTAGAGCGTTTAATTAAGGCGTGTAAAGAGGCGTGGTTGGCTATCGATCAGGGCCTTATGCGACGGTTGATCGACAGTATGGACCGAAGGCTGGAAGCAGTAAAAAAAGCACGTGGCTGGCAGACAAAGTATTAACTATAATTAAATAATCTCATACTAATTTGGCTGCAATTGATTGCTGCGGCGTTGTGCGATTGTTCAAAGTCGTGTCGATTTTGGTGAGAATTCGTGTGTGCACAGACTAATGTCTTGGCACTGTACTCTATATATCGAGCTATAAGCCTAGATAGGCTAGCTATTTTCTTTTTAAGATTATATTATAGCTTCTAAGGTCCGTAATAAGAAAGGGGATATTATATTACCTTTGTCTGTTTATATAAAGGTAAATCCGCAAGATAGTTGTAATAGGTAGTCCTATCTGTCTATTATACCTATAAATAGAAATTGGTTTAGGCAGTTCTTTAAGGGGTGCATTAAAAAAGTTAACCAGCTTTATAGTATACTAGGTGTCTATTAAGGTAAAGGCATTTACTCTAGAGTTAGCTAAAGCAGAGGTTAAAATTTGGTATCTATTATGGAGTAAAGTATAAGGGATAGTATAGCTTCTTCCACTAATTAGCCGACCTAGATTAATATATAACATGTTAATCCCTTCTAACCCTAAAGAGGAGTCTTCCTCTAAGGTTCCTCTTTTTTTAACTCCGTACTATTTTTTTATATTAATAGAACCTTATCCGTTTTTGCCTTTATTAGGTAGTCCTTGGCAAAGTAGTCCTTTTAGATATATAAGAAGCAAGCTCCTTAATTACTAAGGGCCTATCTATAGGGGTTACTATATATAGATTAAGTATACGCCGGACCCGCGGTAGGGCTAGCTATATAGCTAACTGCTAAATTAACGGCGGGCTATACGGCTGGTGCTATAAGAGTTATTAATTATGCTAGGGCACTACGGGCTATTCTTATAGCGCTTATAGTCTGGTTTAAAGAGTTTCTAGCTTTATACCGCTTAGCTTATGCCTTAATTTAACAAAGGCCTTAATTAATAGCTAGGCAGTGGTCTATAAGTACCTTTAGCGTCTATATAGTAGTAAAAACTAGCATTACGGCGCGCTATAGGTCTAGGGTAAGCTTATTAAAGAGGTCTAGCATTAGGTCTTTATAGGGAATTTAGGCTTAGCTAGCTAGGTGCAAAAAGCAGGTCTAAAAGGCTAAAAAGGTCTCCGTTGTTTTTATATTAAGGGCTTTATAATTAAGGCGGGCGTTTTATATCTTAAAGGGGTCCTTATAAAAGAAGATAGGTAGTTAATTATTTCTTCTCTAAAGAGGAAGGGGTTTGCCAAGTCTTAGGCGTATCGCGGACGTAAATACGTCTATACATCCCCGCTGGTATGGCCGAAGATATAGGCTATCTTAGCTTAAGTAGTAAGGTACTTGACAAGCGAGTCGGCTATGCAAGTAAGTCGGCCACCCCACCAACTTTCTCCTATAGGCTCTCTATTTCCTACTATAGCACAACAATCTTATACGCGACAACCCTATAATGAAGCAGGTATGCTCCTTGCTCTATTAGCTCTTAATAGAGGCCAGATTAAAAGCGTATGGAAGACTGCATCTACGTTCAACGTCCCCTAATCTACACTTTAGGACCAACGCGCCAAAATTGCGCCATAACGCGATTACCAGCCTAAATCAAAGAAGCTTACTAAGCTAGAAAAGGAGGTAATTGTTAGACATATACTAGATCTAAATTTACAAAGATTTGCGCACTCTCTAGGTACTGCGAGATATAGCAGATAAGCTACTTGTTAAGCGTGGCGCTGGTTAGGTTAGCTAGAGGTGGCCTTATAACTTTATCAACCGAATAGACAGCCTTATAATGCGATTTAATTAACCCTACAATCAATAAAGAGCTCTATATAAGGATCCTAAGGCTATTAGGGCCTGGTTTAAGCTTATAGCGCGTACTTAGCTATAGCAGAGCTCTAGGAGTCTTAAACACTAAGCAACGCGCGCGAGCTAGGCGCTTAGTTAACTCTCGTTCGTAATCGGATTTAAAGGCATTAAGATTCTTCTCCTGCATCAATTCTCTAATCAGTTAATTAGCTTACTAGAGGCGCTAAGACAATAGCGCATCAAATCGTGCTGCTGCGTAATTAAGTGTCTACTCTTAAGAAGGCAAATAAGGCAGCCGTAAAGCGTATACAGCGCAAAGGAAAGCGGATTTAGAAGCGAGGCACCTTAACAAAGGCAGAGGGAGAGGAGATTATCGCTTAAAAGGACGTTGAGTAGCAGCAAAGAAGTAAAAGGCGTCAAGGTAGGGCGGAATCAGGCGTAAGCCGGCAGGCCCTAGCACGCTGCACGCGCTATAGAGAGCCTAGGCACAACTTATGTACCTATAAAAAGGATACTATAGATACTGCTTAAATCAAGATAGCTACTATATTAATAGTATTTTAATGCGTTGTTGATCTACGTAGCTGTAAAGGTAGAGAAGCTTAGTGGGGCGGCCGACTCGCTTGCTCGCTTGTTAAGTACGTTAGGGAAGTAGTCCATATTAACTTTAAGCTTATTTTGTAGTTAAAGCTTCTAATTATTAAATATAGGGTTAGTTCCGTCTGTAAGCAATAGGGGGTCTACAACCTTTATAGACCGCAATAATACTAATACTATACGTTATGTTAGGGCCTTAAGGACTATAGCAAGTCTTTAGGTATCTAATTACTCTTTACTAGGTATAGGGGTATCTCTGGTTTTAAGCAGCTCTTAAAGCCGTTTAATTTTAGTATTAGCTACTATAAGTTCTTCCTAGGGGTTAAAATGGCGACTGTTTCGCTATTGGAGGTATTTATAGGTCCTATAGCGGCTTTACCGGCTATTATATTTCTTAGTATAGTAGTTAGATAATTTTTAATAGGTTTCTATAGGGGTTCTAGTCCGTGCGTATTATTTAGGTTATATTATATATATCCTTTTGGTTCTATCCTTTTGGTTCTATCCTATTCTTAAGGTCTAGTTCTATTCTAGTAATATTCTTTAGGTCCGTTCCTATATCCTTATTCTATTCTTAGTCCGTAAATATATTTAAATTCCTTTGTAGGAAAAAAGGGTAGACTAGCTTTAGATAATATTAGCGATTTAGTTAATCGAGGTATAAGTACGGTAAGAGGGTCGCGTAAGCCTATATAATTGGATTGTCTATAAACGAGGATCTAAAGCTAGAGAAAGGAAAGGAGAAGAATAGTAGTGCCGCTTAAGGTTTTATACGGCCCTTAAGTTACGTAACTGTAACTATCTAAAACTATCTGCAATTATCTGCGATTGTCTGCTATAATCTACCGTTTTCTACTAGGGCCGTAATAATTATAAGACATTTACTATTGCAAGCGCTATTATAATGAATTAACCCTAGAGCATAATAGGCCGTAATTAAGGACCCTAAGTAAGGCCTTATTTATAATCTAATTACAAAACCCCCTTTCTAATTAAAAAGTACTAGATAGACTCTAATATAAAGACTAGGCTATATAGGACCCAATACGATTAAGAATTTATCCTAAGAAGTAGGTAGCGCGAAGCTTTAAGGTCTAGCAACAATTAATTGTAAGATATATACTATTAGCAAGACTTATAAAATTGTATTAAGAAAAATACCTACTAGTAAGGTAATAAGGCCCTTCTACTAAGTATATATCGACTTATTTCTAGAGATTTTGGCGTATAACAGTTATATTTAGATAATATATTTTTATAATAAATTTCTATGTATAAATAAGGTAGATACCTTCGCCTATAAGTTGTTAATATTGTAAGCAATTATATAATATTTAAATAGGGTGGAGCGTTAATATAACTAAAAATCGTAATAATTTAAATTAATAGTAAAACATCCCTAGATAGCAAGTTTAATATTTAAAGGACTTAAAAAGGAATATTACTAGAGTAATCGACCCTATATATAAAGTCTTAAAACGGTTCTACCAAACGTTCTAAGGGGTAATTATTATTAAGTCTTAATATATGCGGATTAAAGCTTAATTACTAGAAGAGATCTAGCTAGAATTTATTAAAGCTATAGTGTATTTAATTAATTAGATACTAAACGCCAAGCTTAGCTAGATACACCTATTAAAAAGCTTTAGTTATGTTACAGCGACTTAGTTAATTGAGGCATAAGCGCCGTAAAGAACGTATGCAAGCCTGTATAATTGGAATGTCTATAGACTTGGATATTAAGATAAGGAGCAGAAGAAGGTCGTAGAAAGGACATGTCTATATACATAGAGCTAAGACGTAAGCGAACCCCCCTAACTAGGCCCTATCTAGGTTACGCATATTAGTGCCGTAATAAGTTAATACTAGCGCTTTTGCCATTAAAGCTAAATATAGCCTACCTATAGGTATACGGCTATAGAGCTTACCCGCTTAAACATAATATTATATATATATAAAAGCTTAAGCTAAGGGCTTATATTAGATACTTGGTAGGGTACTAGTTAATAAATATCTTTAGGGTCTATATACCTAGTAAAAAGAAGGTAATTTAAATAAGAGAAGTAACTTTTAATAAACAATTACTCTATAATAACGATTAGCTAAATCTTATAGGTCTATTCTAAAAACGCGCTAATTAAACTTTAGAGATAATTAATGTATTAAATATTAATAGGACGCGTTAGGAAGAGCTTAATAAGATGTTAGATAAGAAGGACGAGGGAAATATTAGTAGAAGTTAATAAGTAGATTCTAATAAAAATTAAGATTAAGTAATAGATTAAGATAATTACGTAATCAGCCTATAAGTCTTAAAAGACAGCTCTATACCTAGCCTCCCTACCCTAGCTAAGACGCTAAAGCCTTAATTAAATACTACTAATATAGAGTTATTAAGCCCCTTAATTAATTAAAAACCTTAATATTACAGACCTTATATTAGTAGTAGTACGACTACTTAGAGAGGATATAAGCGGACTAGTAGTAGAAGCGCAGGAGGCGCTAAAACTAGTTAAACTATAGGATGAGGGGTAGCCAAGTTATATAATAAGTTACGTGTTATAGTTTAAAACGTAGAAATATAGGAATGTAGAAACGTACGCGATATACGCGACGTACCTACGTACTTAGTATATTCCTTAGGCGCAGTATTATATATTTAAAGGACCACAGTCCCTACCTAAATAGCATCTTTCTTTATAGTAAATATTAGAATATAATTAGAGTTAATCTATTGGGTAACCACTCTACTAGTTATATTATACTCTTATTAATTATTAATTTACCTATATACCCAGCCTATTAATAAGTCCACTGTAGTAACTACTATAAGGTTTCGTTATATATTTACTACTAAGGTTACAGTATAGTAAGTTAGATAAAATGCTACCTAAAGCAGTAACAACCACGCTAGGAGGATTAACCTTTAGATCTTAGGGAGATATAGACATAGCAAAAAGCAGCGACTTATAGATAGTTATAATAAATAGACTTAGGGAAATAATGGATTAAGTAGACGCTAATTAGGCGGGCTTTAAAGCGAAACTAAATAACTTTAGAACGATAAAAATAAAAATGCTATTAATTAAACGGTTCTTAGAAGGGGGTTAAAACTTAAGGGGTTCCTTACGCAAATAAGACTAAAGATATAACATAAAGGAGCTAAGTTACCTACACTATTAGATCAGGTTGTATATATAGGATTATTTTTTACAGATTAGGCGTTAGAATGGTTTAAATCCTATTTTATGGAGATATAGATAAATAGGATAACTATAGCCAACTTAGAAGTTTGGTATATATTCTTAAGCTAGGAAGAATTCGCGAATAGATTTATATAAATATATAGAGATCCGGAATTAGCAGCTACGGCGAAATAAAAGTTATATAAACTTACGCAATAAGTGTTAGCTATAGCCTATGTAACATAGTTCCAAATATTAGTGGTATAGACTAGATAGAACAATGGGGCGTTAATGGTATAGTATTGACTAGGGCCAAAGGCCAAAGTTTAAGTAATATTAATACCTATAGATAATATAACCACTATAATGGAATTAATTAACTAAGCGATAGGAGTTAATAATAGGCGTTACTAGTTGGAAAAAGGCGATAAGAGTAATAATAGACCAATATAGAGAAATAAAGCTTTGTAATAGGTGTTTAAACTATAGTATAGCGCAGAGCTAATAGACTATGAGGGCGCGAGGAGGCTTTAGGGAAGATTTAAAGGAATAATATAAATTCTATCTAAATCTAAGGGTATATAGCTCTTGCAGAGTATAAGATGTTGCGTAAAGAAAAGAAAGGAATATAGGAAACTTATAACTAAATATTTAGGGTCTTAGCAGTAGACGCGTGGGCATAAGCCCACGCGGATTTTAATAGATTTTAACCAAATTCCATTATATTAGTGGAATTTGGTGGAAACTAGTGGAAATTAATTAAGTTGCCAGAATTTAGCAGAATTTAATTAAAGCGTTAGAATTTATCTATTAAGTATTTTACTAAGACATTCCTACTATAACTGGGCTAGTCCCATTATAGTACCCCCCCTTTAGCTAAAGGTTTAAAATAATTTAACTTAATTAAGAATTCATAATTTTATTATAGGTTGTATTTCAGCGCTAGGTGGCGGTCTTAGTAAGGCAAATCTAACTAATTAGACAACTTTAACCAGCGGTTAAAGTTCCTTAATATCTTGTGTGTTATATAACTATATTACAAATGTTATAATACTTTTTAAGTTCTTTTTAAATTTGAGTTTCCTGCTATTATGTTTTATATATTTATATTAGGTAGCAGTTATTTGCCTTTATATTATATCCATCTAGCTAGAGCAGGCTGTAAAGGATAGTCTTTATGGAATTCTTTTACTGGGGAAGGCGTATTGGCCTTAATCTATTTATAGGTTTCCTGGGTTTATATTTTATATCATTCCCACTTAATAAGAAGTTTAAATTGTTTAGATTATGTTTTCTATTATATATTATTAATTAAGTTAATAAAATAAGAACTGTTACTGTTATTAATAATTATAGGAGGTAGTAGTGGCACTTTATAAGTTATAGAATTATCTTTTAAGGGTTATAGTAAGCTTATATAAAATATTGGATGTATTTTTATCTTAGTTAGCAGTTTAAGCTTATAGGCGTATGGGCTTAGTTTTTTTCTTAATTTGGTATAGGCCTACGAACTTCTAATTAAGTTTCTTTCAGGGCCATTAAGTCTTTAGGTTTTGTGTATTTAGGTAAACCATATTACCTTCCTTAAAGTCCTATACAGGGGCTTGTCCTTTATTTGCATACTATTCCTATAATATTTAAGCATACGTTAATTCACTTTATAATAGTTTTATTAACTACTTTATTTAATTAGTAAAGTTATGCGTATCAATTAACTGGATCCGTTTAATTATAGGTCCTATTATGTTAATATTAGATTATAGCTTAAATCTAAGTTAAGGGTCTTGTCTATAGGTCGCGTAGAATAGTGTTACGCCTATTAATACGTTTATTATATTATTTACAATAAACTTAGCTAAAGGCAGCTATTTTTCTCAGTTGTCTTACAGGTAGGAGCAGTATATTTATAGGTATTATTCTATAATCGCGTTTACAATTTCGGTTTAACCATTTATCTTTAGATAGAATGCAGTTAAGAGTTATATTTAAATGCTTAATTGTTTATATAAAGCTTGCTAAAAGTCTAAAATAAACTAGCTTCTATAGTTGGATATTATTAAGTTAAAAAGTCTATATAGCTTAAAGATATGCTTAATAAAATATTTAGCTACTAATATCGCATTAATTAAGTCTATGGGAATTATATATCGCATTTTTATAAGGTGGTTAATAACTACCATAATATTTATAAACCTATTACTGTTAGGTAAATTAACTATAAAGTTAATTAAGATGTCGCGCTATCTTTATATTAGAATTAGTAGCGGTTAAAGTACTCCTTACTTCTTTATATAAGAGGTCTTTCTATATATATACATCCTATATGCTTAAACGTATTTTCGTACGTAGTTATGCATTATAGGCCAGTAGTATACTCGTTAAACAATTTTATAAGTCTTTATATGGCCAGGATGCCCTACTATAGGGGAGTTATATATAAATTCGAGTATCTTAAATTATAAATGTTTAGAATTTAGAACTACTATCTTCTATTAATAGTATAATTAGTTATTTTAAATCTTATTGTTGGAACCACGGTAGGGGGGGGGTTTTTGGTCTCAATTGATTTCTTCTTTTCGTTCTCTTTCTACTTCTACAGGTGGAATTTGATGGATCTCCTGAGCTCGCTTAGCTCACGTGGTCAACCCAATTAGTTACAAGCAACGGTGTCCACTGTATCACAGAACCTTATTCCGACACTTATATTTAGTAAGTATAATATCCTTATACTATTGTTTTCCTGTTTAAATTGCTTTTACTATATCTATTACCTATACATTGTTTTTATATTTATATTCCATTAGCTTATTAATTTCTAATTTCTATTTATTAACTTCTAATTTATTACTATTAAGTTCCATATCTAGGAATATAAAATATAGTTTTTTAAAACGCTTAGGGGGCAATAAGATCTATAATTAATTTATAATCTGGTTATCTAAAGCGTTTACAGGTAGGTCTTGTAATTATTATATTAATATATTAGGCTTTTAATTAAGTTTGCCTGGTTAGTATATAATCTTAAAGTTAAATTATAACAAATATTTAGCCTAATAAATTTGGCACTATGTTAATTGCTTTATAGTTATAAAGTACTAACGTATTTCACGGGTAAGCTGGTCAAACGGGTGAGCTAATCACTTCAAAAACACACCAAAAAATGGAAAAATCACACTTTAATATCTTAACAACCACTTAATAATAAATTTTAATAATTTAAATT
>Ga0307507_10002207_pt1 | contig 41681 bp, 9 predicted proteins | sample 7_EM_MG_FD_207223 | JGI IMG/M metagenome (GOLD analysis project Ga0307507, IMG submission 207223) | Populus trichocarpa ectomycorrhiza microbial communities from riparian zone in the Pacific Northwest, United States - 7_EM | ecosystem: Host-associated > Plants > Roots > Unclassified | place... | reverse complement strand
AAGCGAGCCAATGGCGATTTTCCATCCCGGGGATGGAAAATCCTGATTGGTTGGCAGGAGTTAGGGTCCACTGAGTATGGCAGGTAGCGTTGCCCCAGCACCATCACATCACCCCCCCCTTCTAAAAAAGCCTGCCCTTAGGCGTTGTTTAAGCTCCTTATTGTTATCTAAATTGTTATAGTTATCTACCCCTTCTTCCTAGCATTTAATCCAGCTTTCTAATTGGCGTGGTGGTCTAGGGAGGTTAGGGTGGGCTAGGTGGAAGTCCCGTAGCTTATGGGGAGAGTACTTAAAATTAGATGCGGGGTACTATTCTGGATCTTCGTTATAACCTACCCAGCTTGCACGGTATTTTAGGGTACCGCGGTCTTTCTTAACTGCTAAGATCTCTTTAACTTCCTATTCCTCATCCTCTGCAATCTGAATTGGCGGTGGGGGGTCGTTGTACTGTCCAGGTAATAGGTTGTCCGCGGCCTTCTGTAGTTGGTCTGGAGAGAAGACAGGGTGGATCTTTATTAACTCTGGTAGCTTAACCTTAAAAGAGTGCCCTACCTTCTTAGGGATCTTGTAGGGGCTAGCTATTTAGTGGTCTAGCTTGCGGCTTGGCCTCTGGGTCTTCTAGTTCTTTATTAACACCTATACCTTATCTCCTACGTGGAAGTCTACCTTGCAACAATGTTGGTTTATGTTGACCTCTTTCTTCTCTTGTGCTTTTTTTATAATTGCTTGGGCAGTCTCCTAGGATTCGTGCATTCTCTTAGCGAATGTCTGGGCCTCTTTATAGCTGAGGCGTTTGCGGGCCGTTATAGGTCCTATAGGTTTATCCCAATTAAAGGATGTTCGTGGCTTGTATCCATAGATTAACTCAAATGGCGACATTCCTATACTATTATAAGGGAGCGTAAGCTGTGCGTAGTCTATTATAGGCAGTAGTTCCGACCAGTTGTCCTAGTAGTAATTAATAAAGGGGCGAAGTTGTTAGTTAAGGTACTAGTTTATAATCTCGGTTTGGCTGTTAGTCTAAGGGTAGAATGCGGTAGAGAGCTTAATCTTAATCCTAAGGATGCGGCAGAATTTATCCTAGAAGTCTGATATAAATTGGGGTCCATGGTTAGAGATAATTAACTTAAAAGCGCTATGGATCTGGTAAATGTTGTTAATATATATACGGGCTATATCTTTTGTGGTTATAGTCTTAAAGTAGGGGAGGGAAATGGCTTACTTGCTTAGTCGGTTAACTACTATAAAGGCCATATTGTAGCCATATTTATCCTTTAGGAATGATTTAAAGTCCATTATAATATGCTGCTAAGGGCGTTTGGGAACTGGTAGTGGTCGTAACCATCCAGGGGTTCGATCCCTGGGGGTATCTACCCGTTTGTAAGCATGATAATTCCTAATAAACCGTTCTATATCAGACAGGAGTCCTTACCAGTAGTAGCAAGGCGCTAGTAGTCGGTGGGTCTTATCTCAACTAGGGTACGCCGTAGAGACTTAACAGTGGGCTTTACGGATTAGCTCCGTTTGTAGGTTGTTAATGTCTGGAACTATAAGCCGTTCTTAGTATAAGAGCAGTCCGTCTTCTATTTCCAAATCAGGGTTGCCTTCCGTAGCTTGGTCGCGGAGGGCTTTTAGGGATTTGGCTGTGCGGTTCGCGATTAAAATGCGGTTAATTAGTCCTATTAGTTTATCCAGAATCTCTCCTTCTATAGGCGCCAGCTTATTCTGTTTAGAGTTTAGTTCCTTAAGGATATGTAGGTCGAGCTGTTTGGGATAGAGGAGGGTACGTGTCTAGTGCTAAGCCTTTAGCTTATCCTGTGGTTCTATATCCTGTTCTCTCCGGGTAAGGGCATTAGCTTTAGAATTTTGTCTACTAGGGCGGTATATAATTGTAAAGAAGAATTGGGAGAGTATTTTAGCCCACCTAGCCTATTAACCGGTAAGCTGCTTTATTGTTATAAAATACTTAAGGGCTTTATAATTAGTATAGATTTTAATCTAAGAGTCTATACTTCTAAGCTCTGCGCGCCACTAGGATAACGATTATATAATAGCTAGCATTTCCTTATTATGTACCTCATAGTTACACTCGGCTAGGGCCATTGTCTTTAAGAAAAACGCTATAGGGTACTACTTGCTATCTAGGTGTAACTATAAGAGAACTCCCGCTACTACTTCGTTAGAGGCGTCCGTTTCCAGTATTGATTTAAGGTCTGGGTTATAGTGACAGAGAATTAGGGAGAAGGTAAGTTGGTCCTTTAACTTCTTAAAAGCTTCTATATAGTTATTATTAAAAATAAAAGGCGTGTTGTTCTTTGTTAGTCGTATAAGAGGCTTAGCTATAACCTTGTAGTTATAGATAAACCAATAGTAGAAGTTATAGAAGCCTAGAAAGGACTGGATGCCTTTTATAGTATAAGGGGGTTTCTAGTTGTATATTGCTTTAACCTTCTTAGGATTAACTTTAATTCCTTCTATGCTAACAATAAACCTAAGGTACTTTATTTATTTTACTCCGAATTTATATTTCTTAATGTTGACTTATAGGCCTGCATTCCGCAGCCTCTCTAGGACCTTTTTAACGTGAACTTGGTGCTTAAGTTTATTGTCTAAGTATATAAGAATGTCGTCTAGGTATACTATATAGAATTTATCAAGGTAGTCGAAAAGGACATTATTTATATACCGTTAGTATGTGGCTGGCCCATTTATTAGTCTAAAAGAAAGAACTTTGCATTTATAAGAACTATAGTAGGTGCGGAATGTTGTTAGATCCTCTAATATAGGGTCCATCCTAATTTAGTAAAAAGCTTGGCGGACATTAAGCTTAGTAAAGATTTTGGCTTGGCTTAGACGTATAAGGGTCTCGTTAATTAGGGGGAAAGGGTAATGATCTTTCTAAGTAATAGTGTTTAGTTTCTGATAGTTAATGCAGAAGTGGAGGCCTTTATTAGGTTTCTTTACAAAGAGAATAGGGGAAGTAGAAGGGGCCTAACTTGGCTTAATAAACCCCTTATAGAGGTTATTAATTAAGTACTACTTAGTTGCTTTTAGTTCCTCCGTAGTTTACTAGTAAAGGGGGCTGTAGCCTAGAAAGTTGTCGGCCTCTAGTTAAATCTTATAATTATAGGTTTAGTAGGGGGGCAGCATATCTAAGGCTGCTTTTAAGAACGCGTCTCTGTGGTCTAAGAGGTATATAGGGAGGAGGCGCTTGACTAACTCCTTGTTAGTTTCCTCTACTAGCCCTTCTTCCTTCTTGTTAATAATCTAGTTGATTTTATATAAGCTAGTTATAAAGACCTTATTATCCTTCCGATATATATTAAAGTGGAAACCTATAGCGCTAATTGCCGCGATATCTACTATAGGGGGGTTATGTGGTAGTAGGGGTGTCCGCGGCCTTAGGGGCTTTTGGCGTATTGGCGTTGTCTTTACTCCTTTTAGCTCTTGTTGTATCTTCTAAAGGTTATCCTCTAAGTCCTATTAGTATGTCCTCTTCCCCATTAGCCAAATCTCCGCAATTTGGAAGTCGTCTACGTCACTGTCTGTTCTACTTCTATAAGTAGAGTCCTTCTTGACTGTAGTCCTTCGGGGGAGTATCCTTGTTGGTACAGATTTCTTACCGGCCTTATAACGGGCATCTTCTTAAGTAAAAGCTAGGTCGCGGTCCCTAACATCCTACTAGTAGGTAGGATCGGCCTTCGCAGCTAATGTCTTATGGTTAGTACGGATCTCTCTAATAAAGGAGGGTAACTTCGGTCTACTCTCCAGCTAGATAAACTGTCTTTATTAAACGTTTAGCCAAATATTAAAGTAGGACATCTATTTTCGGCTAAGGATTATATTATGGGACCCTAGGTCTAGGATATAAAAGAGAATACTAAACTAGTGTCGTCCATTAATAGCAATATATAGCTTTAAGATATAGGTAACTGGCTTACCAGCTTGGCTGTTATAGCCTTTTACTTAAATAGGCTTCTCTAGTTGGGTAGCATTTACATTTAAGAACTTAGCAATGTTATTCGCATAAATAGTGTTTATAAAGGCAAAGCCATTTGCTCCAGTGTTAATAAGGGCAGTTGTATTAACTCTATATCCATTTTGAGATACTATACATGGAACTATAAAGTGTTTTCCACCTATTAGCTAACTTAGATTAATCTCTTTAAGATTAATAGGATACCCTAGGGGGGAGTCTTTTCCTAGGGTTCTTCTTTTCCTAACTTATTAGGCGTTTCTTCTTTCTCTATCTCCTTAATATTACCCGTATCCTTTAGCTCTGGGTAGGACGTAGCAAAGTAACTATCCTTTCCATAATTAAAGCACGTGACTATGGTAGGGTCAATTAAGGTGTTATAACGAGCATTGGTTAAAGGTATAGTACATAGTGGGTTAGGCGAGGTTTGCTGGTAGGCAGTTGTGACCGCTTTTAGTATAAGGGCGGTTGTGGTTTGTCTTCTAACGCCAGCTCCTGTTGGTGTAGTGGATAGGTTGCGGTTGCTATAGGACCTCTTTAGTTAATTAGAGCGAGTATTAATTCGTTTTAGTTCTGAATCTAGCAACAAATATCAGGCTGCAAGTCTTTAGTAGGTTAGTAGGTCGTCTAAGGCTACCGCGATCTTCTCTTGTAGTTAGACCGTTAGCTTGTTGTATAGGTCTAAATAATAGTTCTTAGGGGGGACCTAGCCTTTGCCTGCTAGGTATAAGAATTAAGTCTGGAACTTAGTAAAGGATTAGTTTAATTTTATTATTAGGCAATTATAGTTATAATGGGCATCCCGTACTTTATTTGGATTGACATAGATAGTAGCTAGGTACTATATTATCTTATTAATAGATGTAAACCAAATAGGTAACTTGTCCTTGAACTTGGCCTAAAGGTGTCGCTAGGCGTCCCCAATGGTTTAACCAAAGAGGTAGAGTATTTTAGCTTCTTTAGAGGGGAAATAGTTGTGGTTAATATAAAGCTTTCCTTACACCTAGATTCTCTAGTTCTTAAAGGTTAAGTCTACGCCGTCTAATAATAGTGGGGGGTTAGGGAGCTTAATGGACTTTAATTGCTTTATTATTGTATCCGTACTCTCTGGTGTATTGCATTTGGTAGAGCGAATGGGTTAACTAAGGCTTTGTAAAGGGGAGGCTGGGCTATTTTATAAGGCAGTAAGGCTTTTTAGGATCTCCTTTAGAGTCTCTTATATGCTTTAGGCTTAAAGACAATTAACCTTCTAATTGGCTGCAAGGGCATGAATCTGCTTATATATACCTGTAATATTATTATTGTCTTTAATTTCTGATCCTAACTAGACCTTATATTCCTCTTGGGTAGAGGCAGGTCTTTTAGATAAGCTTGCTTTAGGTGCCATTATTAGCTTCCTAAGGTTTGTTAAAATTATATGATTTGGTTTTAATTCCAGGGTTCTTTTATAGGTGCAGGTTAAGTACAGTCTGGCCTATAAAGTAGGATATTATTAGGGCCTTCTTAGGCGTAGTAGTATGGGTTTTTTGATGTCTGAGTATAACGCGTTAACGCGTCGTTGCAGATAAAGGTCTTTTTGGGGTGGGATATTATTAAGGCCTTCCCAGGTAATGTAGGGAGAGCTTAGTATAATGTGACGGGCTCGTATAAATACTTCTAAACTAAAGCTTGTAAATTGCTACTATATAAGAATACTAAGCTAAGGAGAAGAAGAAGTCTGTTAGAGACTGGCAAGATATAAAGGGGTTGCCAAGGCGCTAGTAGTAAGCGAGCCAATGGCGATTTTCCATCCCGGGGATGGAAAATCCTAATTGGTTGGCAGGAGTCAGGGTCCACTGAGTATGGCAGGTGGCGTTGCCCTAGCACCGTCATAAAATCCAATACTAACTTTATACCTAATACTGAACCTAAAGCTAAATAAGAAACAGTAGATAATTAAAAGAAAGTTGCCAGCTAGCAACTTACCCCCCTTTTTACGGATATTTATATAATCGAAGCTACCCTGTTAGTATAACTCGCCAGGAAACCTAAATATATAATCTTCGCCGTTATAATAGCCGATATTAAAAAGGCCCTAGTACTAAAGAAGTACACTAATCCTGCTACAAAAGTACTAGTATGCTATTATAAGCATTTAGAAGTATTTTTATAAAAGGAAGCTAATAAGTTAGCGGAGCACTAACTATACAACTATAAGATCGTACTTGAAGAAGGAAAATAATTAGGATTTGGACCCTTATACAGAATATCCCAAAACAAACTCCAAGTATTATAGAAGTACTTAGACGAACACCTAAGTAAAGGATTTATTAGAGCAAGCTCTTCGCCTATAGCTATACTGTTAGCGACTCAGTCAATCGAGGCACGAGCATAGCAAGAAGGTCGCATGCAAGCCTGTACGATTGGATTGTCTTTAAACGAGGATCCAAAGCTAGAGAAAGGAAGGAGAAGAATAGTAGCGCCGCTCGATATTTTATGCGGTCCTTAAGTCACGTGACTCGCGTCTACCATAATCCACGTCTGCTAAGATCCACTGTTTTCTACTAGCGCTGTAACATTACCCCCCCTCTGAAAAAGCCTGCCCGCAGGCTTTGTATGTCCGTATTATATCCGTGGGGTATTCTTGTCTTTATGCTCAATAGGCAGCCTATTGTCTTCGCTATACTAGCACTCTATCCACTTGTTAAGGTACTTTGGGGGCCCGGGTTCGTTAGGGTATTAGTTATGGAATTCTTTAAGCTTTTAGGGGCAGCCTATAAAGTTCTAGGCGGGGTACCAGGTTGGGTCTGGATTGTAGCCTTTCTATTAGATATAATATTGTAGCGTTCCTTGTACTAGTTTATAGGCTAGTATTTTATTAACTTCCTATTCGTTGTCGCTATTAACTTAAATTAGCAGGGGAGGCTCATTTTTTTGTCTAGGTAGTAGGTTATTTGCAGCCTTCCGTAGCTTATCTGGTGAAAAGATAGGGTAAACCTTAATTAAGTCTAGGAGCTTAACCTTATACAAGTTGCCTTTTTTGTTAAGGATCTTATATAGTCCTACTATCTTATAGTCTAGCTTATAGCTAGGCCGTTCTGTCTTTTAGTTCTTTGTTATAACCCAGACCCTATTGTCTACAGTAAAGTCAGGCTCGCGCCTATGCTTATTTGCCTGCTATTTTATTAATTTCTGGGCCTTTTCTAGGTTCTTATGGGCTACCGTCCAGGCTTCTTTTAGGCGTTTGGCGTATTACTAGGCTTCCTTATAAGATAGTTTTTCGCGTACGGTCTGTGGGCCTTCTAGTCTATTCCAGTTAAAGCTAGTATAGGGTAAATATCCTATTTCTAGCTGAATAGGTGCAAACCCTGTGGAGTTATAGGGTAAGGTTGCCTGGGCGTAGTCTATTAGGGGTAGTAGTTCGCCCTAGTTATCCTAAAAGTAGTTAATAAAGGGCCGGAGTCTTTGGTCTAGGTATTAATTTATAATCTCTGTTTAACCGTCTGTCTAGGGGTGATATGCTATAGAAAGCTATAGCTTAATACTAAGGATCTAAGTAAACTCATTCCAGAAGGCCGATGTAAACTGCAGCCTATGGTTAGATATAATAGTATCTAGTAGTCTGTAAATTTGGTAGATATAATGGATGTATAGTTAGGCTACCTCCTTAGCATTAATATCTTTATAATAGGGGATTAAGAACGGGCGCTTGCTAAAACAGTTAACTAGAATTATTACCATATTATATCTATTACGGTCTGTAGGCAGCTTATAGAAGTCTATAGAGATATACTGCTAGGGGCATTCTAGTATTAGGAGTGGCTTTAATAGTCCTAGGGTCTTATCTCGCGGAATTATAAACCTATGGCAGTTGTTATAGTTCTATATATAGCGGTTAATGTCCGTAACCATTCTGGGCCAGTAATATCGGTCACTAATAATTTTGCGGGTCTTATTCTTTCTAGGGTGGGCCGTAGAGACCTAGGTATATGCTTTAGTAATAAGCCGAGTCTATAAGTTCTATTCCTTTACTACTACTAGCTGTTCCTAATGCTTAAGTAATCTATTTTTAAGGGACTAGGGGCTGGTAACGTTCTTTGCCTTTTTACGGTACTCCTATAGAGAAGAGGCTGTACGGTTTATCTGCAGTAATTTATTAATAAGGTTAAATCCTAAGGGGTTAATAGGATATATCTCGGCGCCTAAAGAGTCTATACTTAGTTCTACCTGTATTTGGGGGTTGAGGTACTCTAGTCGTAGTAGTGTCTAGGTATATAATATAATCTTTATAGCTATCTAGTTATCTAGGTCCTGTTTACGCCTTATAAGGGCATCTATGCGGTTAGTAGCGCCTAGCTTATATATAATTAGGAAGCTAAACTGGGATAGGATATCCGCCTAGTATGCCTACTAGGCTATAAGTTCCTTGGTTATTATAAAGTATTTTAGGGCCTTGTGATCCGAAACTACCTAGATAGGCTTAGGAGTCCCCTATAGCTATACGCACCAGTACTAAAAGCTAGAGATAATAGCTAGCATTTCTTTGTTATAGATAGGGTAATTTAGCTCAGCATCTATTATGGTCTTTAAGTAGTATGTAATAAGGTGCTATTCTCCGTCTAATTACTTCTGGGAAAAAACGCTAGCTATTACACTATCTAAGGCATTGGTTTCTAGCATTAAGGGTTATTCTAAGTAGAAGTAGACGAGTAAAGGAGCGGAGATTAGCCGTTTCTTAAGCTTATTAAAGGCCTGCCTATATACGGTGTTAAAGTGGAAGGGTTGGTCCTTTTAGGTAAGGCGGTTAAGAGGCTAAGCAACCCTTCTGTAGTTCCTAATAAAGTGTTAGTAGAAGTTATAAAAACCTAAGAATAACTATACCCCCTTTATAGTCCGTGGGGGTTCCCACTGGTTAATTATAGCCGTCTTTTCTGGGTCTACCTTAATTCTGTCTATACTAACAATAAACCCTAGGTACTTTATACGCTTAATACTAAATTCTAACTTCTTAATATCAGCCTACAGACCAGCCTTATGGAGTTATTATAGGACCTTATAGACATGCTCCTTGTATTCTATCTTATTTTTAGAGTAAATTATAATATTATCCAGGTAGGCCGTGCAGAAGTTATTAAGGTAGTTAAAGAGTATATTATTTATATATCGCTGGTACATAGCCAGTCCGTTAGTTAGTCCAAAAGGAAGTACCTTATATTTATATAATCTATAATAAGTCTAAAATGTAGTAAGATCTATAGATCTAGGGTCTATCCTAATTTAGTAAAAGGCCTAGCGGATATTAAGCTTTATAAAAACTTTAGCTCTACTTATTTAGGCTAGTGTCTTATTAAGTAGGGGTAGTGGATAGCGGTCCTTACGGGTTATATTATTTAGCTTATAGTAGTTAATACAAAAACAAAGTCCTCCGTTTAGCTTTTTAATAAAGAGAATTGGTAAGGCGAAAGGGACTTAACTGCTAGGCTTAATAAAGCCCTTATCCAGGTTTTTAATAAGATATTGCTTTATAGCCTATAATTTAGCAGTAGATTGCTGACAAAGGGGGCTATAGCTAAGGGTGTTTTCCTTATCTAGCTCAATCTCGATCTTGTAGTTGTATAGTCGGTAAGGCAGAAGTATATTAGATACTACCTTTAAGAATACGTCCTTGTATTTCTGGTGTTAATGGGGTAGTTTCTGTTCTACTAGCTCTTTATCTATAAGCTTACCTTCCTATCCGCTAAGCTTACTTTCCTTTTCCTTAATTATTTAATTAATTTTATATAAGCTAGTAGTAAAGGTAATAGTATTAGGTTGGACTAAGTTCTAATAGAATCCTACAGCGCTAATATAGTAGATATTAACTGGGGGAAGGTCCATAGGTTTCTTTACGGACTTTTATTAGGCCGTATTTTATAGTATAGGGTTTATAGTCTTCCTTAGCTTATATTCTATTTTCTATAAGTTGTCTTTCCAGTCTATTAGTTTAGTATGGCGTCTAGTATTTCTAGCCTTCCCTTATAGCTATATAGGGCCTAAGTTCTCTGTGGGGGACTTGGCTAGGTTACTACTAATTTCCTAGGTCTTTAGTGCGGGTAGCGTAACATAGGTAGTCTAGGGGCGGCGTAGTATACGAATCCGTTATAGATTAAGCTATATGTCCTTCTTAAAGGCCTGGTCTCTACGCATAGCATTGGCTTGGTAGATAGTATTAATTTAGGGCTATATAAGGTTCTTTATTATAATACTAATTTCTTTTATAAAGGAAGGGGTTAGGGGTAGGGATTTAGGCTAAAGGAGCTGTCTATTCTATATATTAAGCTGTAAGCCTAAATAGGCTAGCTATTTTTTTTCTAAGATTATATTATAGCTTCCCAGGTCCGTAATAAGAAAGGGGATATTATACTACCTTTGTCTATTAACATGGAGGTAGATCCATAAGATAGTTATAATAGGTGGCCCTATTCTTCCATTGTACCTGCAAATAGGAACTGGTTTAGGCAGTTCCTTAAGGGGCGTATTTAAAAATTTGGCTAGCTTTACAGCGCACTAAGTATCTATTAAGGCAAAGGTATTCGCTCCAGAGTTAGCTAAAGCAGAGGTTAAAACTTAATATCTATTACAAAATAAAGTATAAGGGATAGTGCAGCTTCTTCCACCAACTAGCCAACCCAGATTAATATATAATATATTAATCCCTTTTAACCCTAGAGAGGAGTCTTCCTCTAAGGTTCTTCTTTTTCCAACTCTACACTGTCCTCCTGTATTAATAGAACCTTGTCTATTTTTACCTTTATTGGGCAGTCCTTAGCGAAGTGGTCCTTTTAGCCGTATAAGAAGTAAGCTCCTTAATTACTAAGGGCCTATCTATAGGGGTCGCTGTATGTAGGCCAAGTATGCGCTAGACCCGTAGTAGGGCTAGCTACACAGCTAGCTGTTAAATTAACGGCGGGCTATACTGCTAGTGCCGTAGGAGTTGCCAATTGTGCTAGGGCACTACAGGCCGTTCTTATAGCGCTTATAGTCTGGTTTAAAGAGTTTCTGGCTTTATACCGCTTAGCTTGTGCCTTAATTCGGTGGAGGCCTTAATTAATAGCTAGGCAGTAGTCCGTAAGTACCTTTAGCGTCTATACAGCAGTAAAAACTGGTAGTACGGCGCGCTGTAGGTCTAGGGTAAGCTTGTTAAAGAGGTCTAGTATTAGGTCTTTATAGGGAATTTAGGCTTAGCTAGCTAGGTACAGAAAGTAGGTCTAAAAGGCTAAAAAGGTCTCCGTTGTTTTTATATTAAGGGCTTTATAATTAAGGCGGGCGTTTTATATCTTAAAGGGGTCCTTATAAATAGAAAATAGGTGGTTAATTATCTCTTCTCTAGAGAGGAAGGGGTCTACTAAGTCCTAGGCGTATTGCGGACGTAGATACATCTATGCGTCCCTACTAGTACGGCCGAAGACGTAGGCCATTTTAGCTTAAGCAGTAGGGAAGTAATCCATATTAACTTTAAGCTTGTCTTATAGTTGAAGCTTCCAATTATCAAATATAGGGTTAGTTCCGTCCGTAAGCAACAGGGGGTCCGTAACCTTCATAGACCGCGACGATGCTGATGCTGTACGTTGGGCTAGGGCCTTAAGGACTATAGTAAGTCTATAGGTGTCTAATAACTCCTCGCTAGGTGCAGGGGTGTCTTTGGTTTTAAGCAGCTCTTAAAGCCGTTTAATTTCAGTATTAGCTGCTGCAAGTTCTTCCTAAGGGGTTGAGACGGCGACTGTTTCACCATCGGAGGTATTTGTGGGTCCTACAGCGGCTTTGCCAGCTGCTGTGTTTCTTGGCATGGTAGTAGGGGTATTAGGTAATTTCTAGTGTTTGTTTATTTTTCTAGGGGTTCTGGTCTATGCGTGTCCTATTCTTAGGTTTCGCGTTCTGTTTGTGTTCTTTTAGTTCTTAGGGTTCTGTCCTGTCCTTATAGTCCTGGTAATATCCTTAGGGTCCTGTTTTTTTGTTCTTGTTCTGTTCGTGGCCTTATAGATATATTTAAGTTCCTTCTCAGGAAGAAAGAGTAGTATGAGCTTTAGATAATGTTAGCGACTCAGTTAATCAAGGCACCAGCATAGCAAGAAGGTCGCATGTAAGCCTGTATGATTGGATTGTCTTTAAACGAGGATCCAAAGCTAGAGAAAGGAAGGAGAAGAATAGCAGCGCCACTCGATATTTTATGCGGTCCTCGAGTTACGTGACTCGCGTCTACCATAATCCACGTCTGCCAAGATCCACCGTTTTCCACTAGCGCCGTAATATATACCTATAATCTTTATTAAGAAACCTAGTAGCGGTCTACACTTCTATATAGACTACCAAGCTCTTAACGCTATTACCATTAAGAATTAGTACCCGCTCCTATTAATTTAAGAGACACTAAACTGATTAAGTAAGGCTCGCTACTATACAAAACTCGACCTTATCTACGCATTTAACCGCCTCTGTATCGCAAAAGGAGATAAATGGCTTATAGCATTTCGTACTAAATACGGACTATTTAAATACTTAGTAACACCGTTTAGCCTCGCGAATGCCCTAAGTTTATTCTAATACTTTATAAATAATACCTTATAACCTTACCTGGACGTTTTCTGTACTGCTTATATTAATAACATCTTGGTATATAGCAATAACCTAGCTAAATATAAGAAACACATTAACCTTATTTTAGAAGCCCTACGTAAAGCTAGACTACAATTAGATATAAATAAATACAAGTTCTATAAAACGGAAGTTCTATACCTTAGACTTATTATTTCTATAAATAGCATATAAATAGACCCAAAGAAGATTAAAGTAATTGTAAACTAGCAAGAACCTAAGAACGTTAAGGACGTAAGAGCCTTTATAGGATTTGCTAATTTCTATTAACGGTTTATTAATAACTTCTCTGCCCTAGTTTTACCTTTTGTGGCTCTAACCTAAAAGGACAAAGCCTTTATCTTTAATAAGGAATGCAAGAAGGCCTTTACCTATCTAAAAGTCATGTTTACTACCGCACCTATACTCTAACACTTTAACCCAAACTGAAAGAGTATTATAGAAGCTGACTTATCTAACTACGTTACTAGAGGCATTCTATCTCAGTATAATAAAGAAGGGGTACTACACCCTATAGCATACTTCTTAAAACAACTAAGTCTAGCTAAATGTAACTACAAGATCTATAATAAAGAATTATTAGCCATTATTAGATGTTTTAAACAATGGCAACCTAAACTAGAAGGCGCTGGATTTCTAATTAAGGTCCTTAGCAACCATAAGAATCTATAGTACTTTATAACCATGAAACAGCTAAGTTATTATTAAGCCCGCTAGTTAGAATATCTATCTCGTTTCCAATTCTCAATCACGTACCGCCTAGGCGTTTAAGGTTAAAAACCTAATGCCCTAACTTGATGTTCACAAGACATAATAGTATAGGAAAAAGTATGTACCTACCGCAATTAAACCCTACTTTATCCTAAATTATTTAATCCCCTAGCTAAAGACCTTATAGTATACGTCCTTAAAATAACTGATTAATTAATTAAATAGATTATAATCAATAAATACCCAAATAACAAGTTTATCTAAGAGACACTTAAGCTAATTCAAGATGGCATTAGACGCTCCAAAAAGATCTCTCTAAGTAAATATAAAGTTCGCGGAGACTGCTTGTACTACTAGAACCGCCTAGTTGTCCCTAATCACGATAAACTTAAGCTCAAGCTCCTCAAACACGTATATAACCTACTAGTAGCCAGCTACCTAGGCCGAGGAAAAACCCTAGAGCTACTTTAACAGAAGTACTACTAGCCAAACATATATAACATAACACAAAGGTACGTCTCCAGCTGCCATACCTGCCAATAAGCTAAAGCTTTATATAAGACATACAACGGCTTTCTAAAGCCACTGCCTGTTCCGGACTAAAGATAAAAGGACATCTTAATTAACTTTGTTATTAATCTCCCTAAAAGTAAAGGCTACACAAATATTATAGTAGTTATAGACCGACTATCTAAGATGAGACACTTAATCGCCTACCCTAATATATTAGCACCTGCTATTGCCCAACTGTTCCTAGATTACGTATAGAAACTCTATAGACTCCCTAAAACAATCGTCTCTAATAGAGGCCGCCAGTTTGACTTAGTGTTTTGGAAAAAACTAACTACCTAACTCCGCATTAAAGCACTATTATCTACGGCATATTACCCGGAAATAGATGGTCAAACGGAACGTGCAAATGCTATAATGGAACAGTATATTCGGATATACACGTCGTATCTATAGGATGACTGGATAGACTGGCTTATATTTACCAAGTTTACTGCAAATAACTCTATCTTAGAAACTATAAAGGTCTCCCCATTCCTAGCTAATTACAGCCAGTACCCGCGAATGGGTTTTAAACCCTTTAGTAATATTCCTCGTCTAGCTTATTAGGCCTTATAAGTTGCAGAAGCAAACAAATTTGTAAAGAAGATAGAAGAACTATAGGAGTTCCTTACTAATAAAATAACATAGGCCTAGTCTGTCTATAAAGCCGCAGCAAATAAGAACCAAACCCTAGCACCAGCTTACCAAATTAGTAACTTTGTCTGGCTAGACATAAGAAATCTAAATATAAAATAACCTACTAAGAAACTTAATTGGAAGAACGCTGGCCCTTATAAGGTTAAAAAAGTTGTCTCTCCTTATACCTACTAACTAAAGCTCCTTAATACGGTTAAAATCCACCCTATATTCTATATGTTAGTCCTCCGCCCTACCGCCCCTATATTAGACGCCCTACCTGGACAGATCTAAGACCCTCCCCCACTAGTTAAAGTGGATGGTGAGAATGAGTACCTCGTTAAAAGAGTTAACAATATTAAGTATAACAAACGGAAACGTAAATATATATACCTTATAAAATAGAGAGGTTTTACTAAACCCTTATAGGAACCTGCTGACTCTATAGAACTTACACAAGCCGCAGAAGACTTTTATGAACTTTACTTAGAACTACCACAGCCCCATCTTGTAGATGCTTGAGTTTAAAGGGGGGGTACTGTTATGGGACACCCCCGTAACACCTTATACACGTCCACCTATTTCCACTAACTAAACAACCGGAGACTAACCACGAGATGGCAATCTGACAGTAATCTGCCGTATTCCGCCACAATCTGCCGTCTCTACTGTCGGAGTTGCCAACTGGCAACTTCAAGGACCTCTAACTGCCGAATTCTACTAAGTTCTACCAGAACCGCTACCTAAGCTCTACCCTGCCTGTGTATAGCATAGTACCCGTTAACCTAGCAACTAAGCGAACGTTATATACCCTTTTTCCCCTATTTCCTACTTTCCTTTCCTTACGCAACGTCTTGACTTTATTACGCAGTTTATATACATAGCTTAATAATATCTACTTCGCTATATATTATCACCGCTTGTGCTCGCTCTGTAACATATAGTATAATAGTAAAGTTAACTACTAATCAGTGTTGGTAACACAAGGTAATATTACATAGTTACAGTTTATAGCTAGTATGATGTTGTTGTTATATATCCTTTTTTCTTTATTAGAATGAGGAAGGGCGAGGGGCCTAAGACTCCTCGCCACACTAGTGCCGCGGCGTTATGTGACGACCGCTTGCCTCATTCCCAACAGTTATTACTGTTAAGAATAAGTAGAGCGCCTAGTTTATAAGCTAAGTAGTAGCTTCTATATAGCTAGAGTTTCTTTTTACTATCTAGCGTCTTCTATTATAGGTTAGCTCTATATTACTATATTTTTAATAGGCTTTAATTTCTATATATTATACGCTTATTTAGTACTTAGTATCTAAAGTTATTAGTAAGATATTGCCCGCTAATATATAAATTATCCTATTTAATAGGAAATGTATTACTATAGTATTATTTAGCTAAAAAAGAAAGTTATAATATATATAAATTAGAAGAATTTATTAGAACACGCTATTTGCCCTTATTATTAACAGTAAGAGGTATAAAGGCCGTAAAACTAGGCGTTAAAGGTATTAAAGGACTTAATTAATATAAAGCCCGTGGTATAAATAAGGAAGAAGTAATAGGTAGAGCTTAAAGGCCTAGCTAGCGTATATAAAATAGGGTTATTTATGGCATCTTTATAAGTAATAGTAGAGTATAATATTAGTAATTAGAGAAGGGTTAGGTATTACGGCGCTAGTAGAAAACAGTAGATTGTGGCGGACAATCGCAGATAGTTTCTTACTGTTTTAGACAGTCGCAGTTACGTAACTAGACGATTGTATAAAACCTCAAGCGGCGCTACCCTTCTTCTCTTTTCCTTTCTCTAGCTTTAGATCCTCGTTTATAGACAATCTAATTGTATAGGCTTACGCGTCCCTCTTCCCGTGCTCGTGCCTTAATTAACTAAGTCGCTAATATTATCCAAAGCTTGTTACTACTTTTCTTTCCTAAAAAGGAACTTAAATATATCTATAAGGCTATAGATAGGACAAGGACAAAGAATAGGACCCTAAGGACATTACTAGGACTATAAGGACCCTAAGAACACAAATAAAACCTAAAACCTAAAAACAGGACACGCATGGACCAGAACCCCCTAGAAAATAAATAAACAACCAGAAATTACCTAAAAACCCCTAGTACCATGCCAAGAAACACAGCAGCTGGTAAAGCTGCTGTAGGACCCGTAAATACCTCTAATAGTAAAACAGTCGCCGTCTTAACCCCCTAGGAAGAACTTATAGCAGCTAATGCCGAAATTAAGCGGCTTTAAGAGCTGCTTAAAACTAGAGACACCCTTGCACCTAGTAAAAAGTTATTAGATACCTAAAGACTTGCTATAGTCCTTAAGACCCTAGCCTAACATATAGTATTAGCATTATTGCGGTCCGTAAAGGTTATGGACCCCCTATTACTTACAGACGGAACTAACGCTATATTTAATAATTAGAAACTTTAACTGTAAAATAAACTTAAAGTTAATATGGACTACTTCCCTACTACTTAAGCTAAAATAGTCTATGTCTTTAGCCGTACTACCGGGGACGTATAGACGTATCTATATCTGTAATGCGCCTAGGATTTAGTAGACCCCTTCCTCTCTAAAGAAGAGATAATTAACTACCTGTCTTTTATTTATAAGGACCTCTTTAAGATATAAAACGCCCACCTTAAGTATAAAGCCCTTAATATAAAAACAACAGAGACCTTCTTAGCCTTCTAGACCTGCTTTCTATACCTAGCTGGCTAAGCCTAAATTCCCTATAAAGACCTAATACTAGACCTCTTTAATAAGCTTACCCTAGACCTATAGCGTACCGTACTACTAGTTTTTACTACTATATAGACGCTAAAGGTACTTACAGGCCACTACCTAGCTATTAATTAAGGCCTCTATTAAATTAAGGCATAAGCTAAGCAGTATAAAGCTAGAAACTCTTTAAACCAGACTATAAGCGCTATAAGAACGGCCTATAGTGCCCTAGCATAATTGGCAACTCTTACAGCACTAGCTGTACAGCCCGCTGTTAATTTAGTAGCTAGCTATACAGCTAGCCCTACCGCGGGTCTGGCGCATACTTAGCCTATATACAGCAACCCCTATAGATAGGCCCTTAGTAATTAAAGAGCTTGCTTCTTATACGGCTAGAAGGACCACTTTGCTAAGAACTGCCTAATAAAGGCAAAAACAGACGAGGTTCTATTAATATAGGAGGATAGTATAAAGTTGGAAAAAGAGGAACCCTAGAGGAAGACTCCTCTCTAGGGTTAAAAGGGATTAATATATCACATATTAATTTAGGTTGGCTAGTTAGTAAAAGAAGCTGCACTATCCCTTATACTTTATTTTATAATAGATATTAAGTTTTAACCTCTGCTTTAGCTAACTCTAAAGTAAATGCCTTTACCTTAATAGACACTTAGTACGCCGTAAAGCTAGCCAAATTTTTAAATGCGCCCCTTAAGGAACTGCCTAAACTAGTTCCTATTTATGGGTATAATAGAAAAATAGGGCCACCTATTATAACTATCTTACAGATCTACCTCCGTGTTAATAGATAAAGGTAGTATAACATCCCCTTTCTTATTACGGACCTAGAAAGCCATAATATAATCTTAGAAAGAAAATGGCTAGCCTATTTAGGCTTATAGCTTAATATATAAAATAGATAGCTCCTCTGGCCTAAATCTTTACCCCTAACCCCTCCCTTTATAAAAGAAATTAGTATTATAATAGAGAACCTTGTACGGCCCTAGATTAATACTATCTACTAAGCTAATGCTATATATAGGGACCAGGCCTTTAAAAAGAACGTACAGCTTAATCTATAACAGATTTATATACTACGCCGCCCCCAGACTACCTATATTACGCCCCCCGCACTAAAGACCTAGGAAATTAGTAGTAACCTAGCTAAGTCCCCTATAGAGAACCTAGGCCCTACGCAGCTATAAAGGAAGGCCAGGAATATTAGACGCTATACTAAACTAATAAACTAGAAGGACAACTTATAGAAAATAAAACGCGAGCTAAGGAAGACTATAAACCCTATACCGTAAATTACGGCCTAATAAAAGTCTGTAAAGAAACCTACGGACCTTTCCCTAGTTGATATCTACTATATCAGCGCCGTAGGATTCTATTAGAACTTAGTTCAACCTAATACCATTACCTTTACTACTAGCTTATATAAAATTAATTAAATAATTAAGGAAAAGGAAAGTAAGCTTAGTGGATAGAAAAGTAAGCTTATAGATAAGGAGCTAGTAAAACAGAAACTGCCCTATTAACACCAGAAATTTAAGGACGTATTCTCTAAGACAGTGTCTAATATGCTCCTATCTTACTAACCGTACAACTATAAGATTAAGATTAAGCCAGATAAGGAAGACACCCTTAATTATAGCCCCCTTTATTAGCAGTCTACTACTAAATTATAGGCTATAAAGCAGTACCTTATTAATAACCTAAATAAGGGCTTTATTAAGCCTAGTTAAGCCCCTTTTAACTTACTTATTTTCTTTACCAAAAAGCTAAACAGAGGACTTTGTTTTTGTATTAACTACTATAAACTTAGGGAACGTTCGGTTGCAATCTGGAGGCCTCAGATTCAGTTCAGAATAGAGTTGATCTGGAGCTCTAATCTGATTCTGAGGCGAACGTTCGGTTGAACTTCAGTTCAACTTGACTTTAGCCACAAATTTTTGATGTTCCTCTAACCGCCCAAAAAACACGCTAAAACTAGGCGCACTTTACCATATATAGAATCTGAACTAAGGTCTTGGCGTCAGTTCAAATAAGGAGCTCGAAGCTCCTCAGTTGAACTCCAGATCAATCTGAAGGCTTCAGATTGCACACGTCCGTGCAACCCGTAGAGCCACAGACGCGTGTCAAATCGGGAAGGAACGCGTTCTTTCTGCCGGACTTTCAGTTCAGATTCAAAAGCGTCAGATTGCAACCGAACGACCCCTTAATAATATAACCCGTAAGGACCGCTATCTACTACCCTTACTTAATAAGACTCTAGCCTAAATAAGTAGAGCTAAGATCTTTACTAAGCTTAATATCTGTTAGGCCTTTTACCAGATTAGGATAGACCCTAGATTGGAAGATCTTACTATATTTCAGACCTATTACGGAATATATAAATACAAAGTACTTTCTTTTAGACTAACTAACGGACTGGCTACGTACCAGCAATATATAAACAATATACTTTTTAACTACCTTAACGACTTCTATACGGCCTACCTAGATAATATTATAATCTACTTTAAGGATAAGTTAAAACACGAGGAGTATATTTATAAGGTCCTATAACGGCTTCGCGAGGCTAGCCTCTAAGCTGATATTAGGAAATTGGAATTTAGTGTTAAGCGTACAAAGTACCTAGGTTTTATTATTAGTATAGACGGAATTAAGGCCAACCTAGAGAAAACGGCCGTAATTAACCAGTGGATACCCCCACGGACCGTAAAGGGGGTGCAATTATTTTTAAGTTTCTGTAACTTTTACTAACGCTTTATTAAGAACTATAGCAGGATCGCCCGGCCTCTTAACCGCCTTATTAAAAAAGACCAGCCATTCTACCTTAATGACATATATACGCAGGCCTTTAATAAGCTTAAAAAACGGCTAGTATTAGCTCCCCTACTTACCCACTTTAACCCAGAACAGCCCTTAATGCTAGAAACTAATGCCTTAGACAGCGTAATAGCTGGTGTTTTCTCTTAGAAGCAACTAGATAGAGAATGGTACCCTATTATATACTATTTAAAGACTATAATAGATACCAAGATAAACTACTATATCTATAACAAAGAAATGCTGGCTATTATCTCTAGCTTTTAGCACTGGCGTGTATAGCTAGAGGGGACCCCTAAGCCTATTAAGGTAGTTTCGGATTATAAGGCCCTTACGGCCCAGCAGGCACACTAGGCGGATATCCTATCTTAGTTTAACTTCTTAATTATATATAGACCAGGCGCTATAAACCGTGCGGATACTCTTATAAGGCGTAAACAGGACCTAGGTAACTAGGCGGCTATAAAGATCTTATTATAGACCTAGATGTTATTATAACTAGAATACCTTAACCCCTGGATATAGGCAGAGCTAAACACTAACTCTTTAGACGCTAAGATATATCCTATTAACTCTACGAAACTTAACCTTATTAATAAACTACTATAGACAAACCGTACAGCCCCTTCTCTATAGGAGTACCGCGAAAAGGTAAAGGATGCTACTAGCCTATAGTCCCTTAAAAACGGACTGCTTAAGTACTGGGAACGGCTAGTAGTAGCAGAGGAACAGAATTTATGGACTTAGCTTATTGCTAAAGTATATACTGTAACGGAACCTTATAGCAAGAACTACAGTAGGCTTATTAATGGGCTGGGTATATAGGTATAAACAATAAGTCAACAACGTAATAATAACTGGTGGAGTGTTTGCCCAATAGATTAACTCTAATTATATTCTAAGATTTACTATAAAGAGAGAACTATCTAGGTAGGGACTGTGGTCCTTTAAATACACAACCGTATGCCTAAGAAATCCCTTTGCTCTGTGAAGTATGTGTGCTCTATCTACTCTATCCTATAGATTATACAGATTATACAGATTATATAGATTATATTATGTAATCTTAGCTACTATTCCTTATTATATGGTTCTACTGGATCCATCCTGGACCGTACTTGTATTAACTAACTAGCTTTCTCCAACTCTTCTCCAAGTAGTTATAACATTATACTTAAGCTGTCTATAACATTATACTTAAGCTGTCTATAACATTATACTTAAGCTGTCTATAACATTATACTTAAGCTGTCTATAACATTATACTTAAGCTGTCTATAACACTATCTCCCTTCTCTTTATCTTCGTCCTTAAAGATTCCTAATATCTCTAAATTGTTTACTAGAGGTATAATGTCCGTCTAATTAATCTGGTTAATATTCTTACTTATTATACCTTCTAAGGTTTCTAAATCCTTAGCCTCTTCTTCTACAGTTTGTTATTCTTATACTATTGCCGTAATACTATTACTTAGTAAGATTATACCGTCTTTATATTCTTATTATGCGAAAGAGGGGTTAGTCTGCGTTGCATTGGCGAGCCCTTTATCTTGGCAACCCTCCTCCTATTTAAAGTGTACTAAAGCAAACATTTAATTGTCTTATAATATTCGTTCCATCTCTAACGCGTCCTATAACTTTTAATAGCCTTTAAGTTCCCCTATTGATTTCCCTTAGGGTTTTATATTTAATCTGCTGCTGTAAAGCTTAATAATAAGCTTTTAAGCACCCTAGGTGAAATTTATTGTCTTTAAGATAAGGATTATACTTATACTAAGAGAGTAAGGGAAGAGGAGCGTCAAGCCCTTAAAGCGTATGCTTTGGCTTATGCCTATTTTTATTGTCTTAAGTAAGTTTATAAAAAGGTCTGTTCTAAGGAGTAGAAGCTTATTTAATAGGGTTTGTCTAAGCTAGGTAATAAGAGAGTAGAGTTTTCAGAGAAGGAAACAACTCTAAGTAATATAATAGTTGCTCCTCTTAGGTCCCCCTTAGTTGACTTGTCCTTTAGCAATCCTTTTTTAATACTCCCTAACCTACTTTCTTCTAATACTCCTATACCTTTCCTATAGCGTTCTCTAGGTTACTTAGTAGCTTTTACGTCAGGAAAAAATTTACCAGCATTTTTACAGCATTTGGCAGCATTTGGCGGCCAAATGCGCATTTCGCGCATTGCAACGTGTAGCGTATGGTATCGACTAAGGAGCGGCATACTGCCGCATTTAACAGAAACCAATAACGCGGTGTAGCTAATTGCGCATTTGCAGCTACCTGGTTAAGTGGTGCCTTTATTCTATTAAGCTTTTTTTGCACTTAATACGCAATTAACATATAATGCCCTCCTCGCGCATTCTGTATATCTTACTTACTTTAAGCAATAGATAAGCGTTGCTCTTCCTGCGCACTTAATAGTATTTGCTCGGTCTGCGCGGTTAGTAGTATTTACCCATTCCGCGCAATTGGTATACTTTGCTTACTTTAAGTAATAGATAAGTGTTGCTCTTCCTATATAGTTGTTATTAAGTGTTTATCCCGCGCACTTAATGGTATTTGTTTGGTCTGCGCGGTTGGTAGTATTTACCTATTCCGCGTAATTGGTATACTTTGCTTAGTCTACACAGTTAGTACCCTTTGCTTATTCTATACAGTTAGTATTCTCTGCTTATTCTACGCGCCTAGCACACACTATATAAAGAACATATTTTAACCTAATAGTAGTATAGTATAACCTCAATACGCCTAATAACGCCCTTTAGTTAACCTGCTATTTTAAGTTTAATATTTACATTAGTTCTACCGCGATAGTAGCACTATACTACTAAACCCCTAATTGTCTTCATTCTCGCCGTTATTTTCCCTGTTAATTCTACTACCTTCTCTATTCTTATCCTCTTCGTCGCTGTTATTTTCCCTGTCTATTCCGCTGCCTTCTCTACTCTTATCCTCTTTGTTAGTAAGTTCTAGTATTACCCATCTATCTCCACTCCGTAGGCGGGCCTTTATATCCTCTAGTATAGCACTATCCGTAATATCTATAACCTCGGACTTGCCGGCGAATATACACCGCAAGATGCGGTGATTAATTCCTGTTTCCTATTCATTGTCACCTTAAATTTGTTTAAGGAGCGCTTTAATGGCGTTAATATTATAGTTGTATGGCATTAAAATCGTCTTATTAGTATACTGCGAGAAGGAGACCTTATATGTGGTTTTGGGGCTTATTCTTAGCGACGAATGCGCTAGGCTACTGTTGTCCTATTATATTATCTTTGTTAGCCCACGTACAACAATTAAAATGGCGGGATATTATAAAATAGGAAATGGCGGTAAAGTACTACAGCATATAGCAAGTATTGCGATATAACGTTGCGACGCAATTAATATAATATTGTGTGTTTATACTTACAGCATGCGGTTATTAAGTAAACCCATTATTATACTTAGGATCCAGTTCCTCTAGATCTTCTATAGTATCCTTAAAAGAATTGCTAATTACCTATTAAGTCTATAGCATCTTGTCTCTGGTTATATTCCGCATCTTATTAACTTGTTATAGAAGTAGCCTATATAGCCTTTTGTTATGCTCAGGTTGGTAGCTCTTCTAGGTATTCTATAGTCGCTCCCAACTATCTATAATACGCTTTAGTAAGTATAGTAAGAGGCTTCCCATAGTTTTACCTATAACTGTGGCATTAGCTTTAAACTTATAAATAATTTATATTCCATTTCTATAGTCCTTAAGCGCATGTTGAATCGCTATGCATATAAGCCATATCGTATTGGCTATAATAGGCGAGAATAGGTTAGCACTATTTTTGTTAAGGGCGAGTGACCTTGGCCCAATATTAAAGAATACGCGCTTAATATAGCGTGCGATAATTGGCGCCCTAAATCTTGTCTCTCTATCCTAGCCTTGGTTAGTTAGGTATAGTAAAAGGCAGAGTACTAACCAGGCCACTAAGCGTAAAGCGGTTATCCTTAAGTAGTTCCTCTACTTCCTTTACTATAACCTTAGTATCTAGTTTAAGGCAGTTATAGCTCCTAGTAACGGTATTGCGCACTATATTTATTATAGCATACTAAAACACACTAAGTTGGTTATATAGCTGGAAAATTAGTTAGCACAGTGCTACTAAATCCAAGGACTGCGAACCTTGTGTACTACTGGCCCCAGTAGCATACTTAATACTCCATTTGTCGGGCCTTTATAATGGTTTATAATAGCAATTACCTCTTTCCATATCTGCTTTATTAGTGTGTTTAGACCGCTTATGTTTATTTCCAGCTAGGGAGAGAGATAGAGCTCTTTAGGCATAGAGCCTGTCATTATATATGCAATAAGACGTGTCTAAGCAATACTATATATCTTTATATCAACCGGGCTAAGTGGCTGCTTTATACGTCGTCCGAAGTCATTTTATAGTGGTTGTTTGTCTAAGTAACACATGCGTTTCTTTTAAGTGTAGGTTTTAGATGTCCTAGGGTTGCTTAGGGTTCGCGGGCTTTCGTCTAATAAGAACGGGACTGTCTATTAGGATAACATTATCGAAATTAACAATAATAGGTTGTACTATGGCATATAATAGTATTAATAACAGCCTTGCCTTTTAACGGAGACAATTATAGTATAGAGCTTAATATTATCCCCTTTAAAATCTAGATTATCTTAGGAGCTACTACTTAACTTACAGCATCTTTATTTACTTTTCTACGGGATAGGTAGAGGATAAGTATATTAGTCTAGTAGAACTATTTAGCTTTTATACGCACCTTACTTCCCTAGGAGACGCTAGACGGTCTGGAGTCTTATACCTAACGTGCTTTAAATAACAACCCGTTTAACTTTTATGGTATAAATTAGGGTTTTCTCGCCGAGTATAGATAGAAAAGAGCCTTAACTAACTTATAATAATAAGTTAGGAGGGCGGCCTAACTGTTTATTGGGCTTTGTAACGGGGCAATTAGATTGCCTTGCCATGGCGTAGGGTCCTACTTTACGTAATATTTTTTCTATACTGCACAGAAGCCTAGTTCCTTACAATATTTACCTGCTTTTAAGGTAGAGGGTACAGTATATAGGATATAAAGGGTAGCTAGCGCGTAGAGGGTAATATATAGTAGTATTATGTTCTAGTTTATTATGGTTACGGCAATCTGCCCCTTTATTATAATCCGGCGCCGCTAGTTATAACTTGCCGCTATTTTAGCTAAGTTATATTTATTTACCGCCTAGTGCGAGCCTGTTTTCTTATATATGCATTAACCTATGCCCTATTTATTTGCTTAAAGTCTTTGTTATATATAGTATTATATATATCCCAATCACTGTAGTTGTTTATAAAGAAACAGTCTGTGACGTTAATGTCCATTAGCACGAGTGAGATGGGCCTTATAATATGGTTAATATTATATATCCAGAGGGCATCTAGCGTGCGTCTCGTCCTGCTACTAAATGGCTTTATGCTCTATACTCTAAGTATTCCGGTTCTTGCGTCAATCTTACCACTATTATAAACTTGGAGGGTCTCTACTAACGCACCAGCATATTTTAGGTATTTGCCCTCTCTATCTAATCGCCTAGTATCCTGGATTGTGAGTAGCAGACAAAGCCTCCTAACTTTGTTACTATAGAGGCTGTCGTTTGCCTACTTATATTCTTATACTATTACAGCATCATAGTAGGGGGCTCTAGTGTTAGCCTATAATAGGGTATATTGAGCAAACACCTTGTTAAGCTTATTAGTATCAGTGGCGTCCTTCCTAAAGCGAATATAGTATATAACGCTATAATGGATGCTTAGGGGCATCTTTAATACCCAATTGTTATCGGCCTCTAGTCAGTTAATATCCTAGTCTATTTACCGGATTCTGTTAATCTACTTACGGCATTCCCTTATAAAGGGGGCCAGTTTAAATGTAAGGTTAGTAATCTCTATCTAGCGCTATACCTCCTTAACCATACGCTAGATAGATATGTTAATTCTCTAGTCTTAAAGTGTCTAAGCTATATAGTTGTCGAAGTTCCACATATATAAGCGATGTGCGTATATATTAACTGCAGGACCTAGTCATATCGTCTATATTGCGCTTATTGGGTCTGCCGTGTCGATTATATTAGTTAACGCCTATAGCTCGAGTTCGTTCCGAAGCATCGTGTTAAGATATATAGTGTTATATTATAGCATCTGCTCTTTATAGTTGTTCCGTTTATTGGTCCTACAGTAGAATGCCTTCTATAGCTTATATGCTTACTCTAAGTACTCTATATTTATGCCTCCGATTACTCCTAGTCGCTAAATACTCTCCGGATAGTGGGTAATGGCATATAGCTTAGGAATATTAAAGTGTAGTAGTCCTATCTTGCTTAGTTGAAACGGAAGGAATACATCCTTTATCTTATCCATTCTATAAATAGCTGCTGCTAGGTACCGGATAGTTAATTCGTCATGTAATATATATTAAGATAGTATAGTGAAGTCCACAAACGCCTAGATAAATAGCATAGCGCCTTTGTTCTGTTTTAGTAAGGGTGCTATAGCAGGGACCAATTATTGTAATAGAGATTTATATATCTTTCCTATCCATTGGCCGATATTTGCCCAGCTATCCCACACCATTATATCGGTAAATTGCTCTACCTATACGAAGCGGGTGGTAATAAGTATATTAATATTCAATATCTCCTAGCCACAACTATCTGTGCGCGGGATATTGAGGCCCCAATATTTTCCAGCCTATATTTTACTTTGTATAAGCCCCTTAATCTAGTGCATAAGGTATTTACTAGTAAGGCCTTTAAGCACCTAGTGTAGGAAATTAGGCGCTATTATCTTATGGATATTAGATAGATTATAGCCCTATATAAAGTTACGGAACGGCTAAATATAATCCAAGTTATCCTTCTTATCAGTATCGCAACCTTTCTGCTATATTCGTATTTGGTCTTTTGTCAATTAATATATATAGAACGGCCATGGCCGCTAGATGGCAGTTATTAGATTATACTATTTATTTATATATATATAACAAATCAAACATTTGCGGCTACTCTTAATACCTATAAACGTGACCTGTTCTTTGTAATCAGCCATAAATACAGTTAAAAGTGGAAAGTAGTGTCGATCCTGGCTATCTGTGTATAGGAGATATACTCTTTCTTTGCTAGCTTTCTCTAACGCTATAGGCATTATTAGCTTGACCGTATAAGCAGTAGGGTTGTCGCTAAAGCATATATTTAAGGATGGCTATGAGGGTCTTATATTGCACCGCTAGTTGTATTGTTTAGTTGCCAGGTATATAGACCAGGAGGTATACAAGTAGTAATAGGGCTGGTTAATTTACAGATTATTAAATACGCAGTTTAATATTTCTAATTAAAATATAGAGCGGCCATGCTTTCTTGCCGCCGGCGTGTTATATTAGTTAGGTCTTGTCGCTAGCTAATATAATCGGCACTATAGTTGCGCCAAGTGGTAGCTGCTCTTGCGTCTCCCACCACTAGTCTGCCATATTAAGCTTATTATATATTCTTGTTCCTGCTAATGAGTACTACCTTACTGGCGAGAAAGTCATATCTCCTTAAAAAGGGCCATGACTAATAAAAAGGGACATAATCTCTAGAGCATTTCGGTGACGTACCAGCAGCTGCTAGTCCCCTACAATTACAATTATTTCAATCCACTACGGTTACTTGCTCTCGGATTGCATCCGTTTTAAAAGTAGTTTTGCTTTAACATCTTTAGCACTCTAGCAAGAAAAATAGTTGGCAAATATTCCCTAAAGCCTAATATCGTTAAACTACTTGTTAATAGCACGGTTAGAAGTTCTATGGCTCACCCACTATAAGACCTATACGTATTCTGCCTCACTACTAAAAGAATAAAATGGGGGAGGTGTCTTATCTGGTGCACTGCCAGTACGTTTAATATGCGGCATAATGTTATATACTGCCGCAGTATCGTCCGCAGTTTGTGGATTTCCTTAGTTCCGTCCTAGAGGCTTTCCCGCAGTACGGCCAGTGGCCTCTTTAAATATTTCGGTCCGAAAAACGTCCATAGATGTTCCAGTTAAAGTTTACCAATCGGTCTTAACTATCGCCAGGTTATACACCCTATTAAATATTATAGAATTATTGTTATAGTATATATCCGCAGCCCTATTATTTAGCTTATTAATAATATTATTGCCTAGAGCTTATGCGGGTGGCCACTTATTATTTTACTTTAATTCGGCCTTATAATTGGTTATTTAATGCCCTTCTGAGGTTTAATAGCATAGTGCATTATCATCTATATATTATATAAGTGACCACTTATTATCTTACTCTAGCTTAGCCCTATAATAGGCTGTCTAATGCTCCCCTGAGCTTTAATGGCGTAAGGGTGCATTATTGTCTATCTCTCCAATATTAACGGCCTTATGTCTATCCTTCTTCCATTTCTATTTTCTTAGACAATATCATTTATAACAGGTTAGACCGCCTATGCTTTTTACTTTAGTCCCACACTTTCTATATTGCCGCTAGATAGAGCTTATTTATAAATTGCCGCATTAAGCTACAACTTGCTACAGTTTAGTTGGAAGGGGGCTAAAAATAACATCCGTGTAAAACTATATGTTTAAAGTAGTATTTGTGGCTTATACTATGTTACAAGCGAGAGCACAGTAATATCCATAAACACTAACGCGCTAGATAGCGCAATCCGCTGTATTTTACGCTAATTTACGCCAGATCGCGTTACGTCGGGCTAGGAGGCTCTACTTATTACTAATATTACGCCGCCTCTCTATTATACTAAGCACAGGATTCTAAACACCACTATTCCCTACTTAAGATACTAGACTATCTTTTACGATAGGACGCGATATACAATAGCGGTATACCGCAAATACGGCGTAGTACAACTCTATAAGCGCCGTAGACCCGCGAAAAGACATACAGCTTATTACCAGCTTAGGTATCACTATAGAGAGACTTAATACTATTAAGCGGACTTTTAAGCAGGTTATTATTAAGGACAGTATCCTGCATATTTTATTTCGCGGACGACTAAATAATTTGCTGCGCGAGCAGGTAATCCAGAAAGTTATCCGTTAAGTAGTAGAATGCGAGAAGGCACCAGCGCCATAGGTATATAAGGCTATACAAAACATGCTAGCCCGCGCACAGTTAAATATACGCAAAAAGATAAAGGTGCCAGGGCGGCCTAGCATTAACTATATAGTAGATGCGGAAAAGGGGCATATAGCTACCATAAACTCGCAGAACTTGTCCCCGCTTAGCTATATATAGAACTGTGGCTGCAATCTTAAACAACTCGTTATACTACTTTGTAGGTGGCAACTAGATAGTATAAACTTAGTCCTAAGCATAGATATAGCCTTAAGTCTAGTATCGCTGCCCAATGCGCCTTAAGGCCTACGTATAGTCAAATATCAGCTGCTAGTTAAGATGTTTTTAGAGGCCGGGGTGGATTGTAATAAGGAGTAGATATAGGCCGCCTATATAGAGACTATACCTATCCGAAACAATAGGGCCTTAAGGGCTGCTCTATTAAGGGCAGTTCATTATAGGGTGGGCTAGGCTATATTTACAGCTATCCGTAAAGATAGTATGCAGGTATCTATCCTAATTATAATATATCGCTAATGTTTATCTAGCCCCATTACTAGCGCGACGCGTTTCGCCAGGCGGGCTAAAAGGCATTAATTAATTACAGTTAATCTAATCTACGTGGAGATAGTAACTTTAGTCAAGTTTACCTTACAGCGAGACCTCCTATTGCACTAGGAAGCCCTAAAATTATTATCTATATATACAATCTTAGGTTATCTAGGCGTGGTACAGTAAATCGCCTTTACTATAGGCTCTTCTATTAGGGGCAATTATATAGACATTATATTTGTCCTGTGTTTTGCTAGCTAGTAGCTAGTGGGGTAAAATAAGTATTATTCTAAGGACCTATAGCCTTAGCGACAAGTTTCTTGAGATATGGTAAGGGCATGCTAATACCGGCAATAGCATAGCCTAGGTTGGGGAACTGCCCGATATAAGTAGGAGAGGGCGTTAAGTCGCATTGCCTTAGCGGCAGCTATGGCGAGAAAAGGATTAGATACTATTTAGGGTTATCACAGTTTAGCGAAAATAGAGGCGGCCTATACTATACAGAGAGTAATTGATAATAGTTGTGGTCAGTATATCCAAAAGTTAGCGTCACTGTTAGCGTCGCTAATAATATAAGCAGTTAGCGAGCTTAGCTATAAAACTACAGCTAGCTAGCAGCTCGCTACCTTAGTAGTAAGATTTAGTAGTAGTTAAAGCTTTTAATAGAGCTCTATATAGAGCTTTAGTGCAGAGCTTTGGTAGAGCTCCATATAGAACTTTAATAGAGCTCTATATAGAGTTTCTATAGAGCTCTATGCGGAGTTTCCGTAGAGCTCTATATAGAGTCTTAGTAGAGCTCTGTATAGAGCTTTAAGGGAGCTTTATAGAGCCTCTCTAGCAGAGCTCCTAGCAAAACCTTTAGCAAAGCTCCGTGCTAAGCCCCTAGTAAAGCTTTAGTAGCTAGGGAAATTAATTATAAAGTCTAGCTTTAAGCTAGAATTATTATAAATTAGTAAACCCTTAGTTAAATACAGCACGCGCTAAAACTAGGTTAGAGGCTCTGCTAAAGGCTTTGCTAGCTATACTACTTACCTAATTAGGACAGCTAGCTAATAGCTTAACAGTTAGCAGACAGCGAGCAATCCACTTAATGCAGTTAGTTAGCTATAAAGGCTAAAGCTCGCAGCTAGCTAACTGGTTATGGTTATTAGCAAGATATCTAGACTATAATCTAATTGGTTAAGTACTTAAAATCTAGATTATAGATTAGCATTAATTAACCACTAGCCTATAAGGGATAGAAATTAGGGTTACTAGACTTTATAAATTAGGCTGTCTTTACTATAATACGCTTGTCTGTTTTAGAGATTATAATTGTTAAGAGTCTATCCTATTTGGCTGTAACACATAGTATTATAATATACCGTATTTTATCTAGTACTGCAGCAAAATTGTAAATGCTAAAGGCCTATAGCTACTGCCGCTCTTAACTTCTATCTAGTATCCCTATTTAAGGGTCTCGCTGCTAGTAGTGTCTATAATATCTATTCTTACTACTTTTCTTGTGTTCCAACGCCACCAATATCCTCTCTATTGTCGTTATCCTTGCTGTTATTACCGGCACCGTCCTAGCCGTTATTATTGGCGCCCTCTCCGTCAGCCTCGTTCCACGCTTTAGTATAATTACCGGTACCACTAATATTTATTGCACCCGCGAAGTCAGGGATAGCAATGTTGAAGTCAATATCTATGCTATACGAAATAGGCGTGTAATCGGCTGTACGCTAGCAGTAGACACGCTGTATAGTTTCGTTAACGTTAAATAGGGCAATAAGTTGCTAAAAGTTCTCTTTCCACTTAGGATTCTTAAGGTTAATAAATACCTTATTATCCTTACACTACTTCTTAATTTTATAGTACGCGGTGTTTATAAAGGTCTTATTACTGGTATAATAATTATGGACCACCTAGGGACTACCAATAATAACAAGGCCTACTTATGGTCTAGTAATTACAAGAAGGTTCCTTACCGTGTCCTAGACAAATTTTAGTAGACTAGTAACTATTATATTATACACTAATAACTCCACCTAGCCGCCTTAGATACCGTTAATAGTAAAGACCTTAATCTTACTAACTACTAGCATAAATTCCCGCTACTTACTGCCATCTTGCTAGGCGTAGCACCATTCTTTAAGCGCATATAGCGCTGCGGAGTAGACGGCAAGTTAGGCTGTATATAGAACGGCAAGGCTAACCTCTAATGGCTTAAATCCAAAGTCTATTAGTGCCATAGCCACCCAGAATACGCGTCAAGCGTGGACTAGGTTATACGTTAATTAGCTAAACTCGTTCACCTGCATAGTACCATTAACGGTAAGGAACGCGATAGGGTGGTTACAGCGCAGCACATCCTTAAAAAAGCTCGCCGCCAGCTTTAACTACTCTTAGTCCTTAACTATTAGGCTTGTCTAAAGCTGGCCATACGGCAGGACAGCATTTATAAGATATATGATATCTTTAACAAATCAATATTATAGCAAGAACTATACTGTATCCGCACCAGCCGCAAGGAGATGTATATAGAGGGAGACGGATTTCTAATAGTAGAACAGATTATTAAAATCGGGACCAAGAATTGGTTTTGGTTAGTATATATCACTAAGGAGAACCTAAGGCACGGGGTTACTAGCCTAGATTTATAGACCTCCCTAAATTAAATATGGTCTGCTCCAGGCAAATCTAGCAAAACTATTTAGCTCGGACGCCTTTCTAGCCTCGTTATAGAAAACTGCGCATACGGCGCTAATAGAATGTGCACGGGTCTACAAGACCACATTAGGTGTTATAAAAATGACATTAGCCTTCTTAGCTAGGTATATAATAACTATATTAGCCGCAAGTGTTAATCCTATCTTATTATCTTGCGTTATATTATTACCAAGCGCAAATTGGTATAAGTATTGGCGGAATTTGGCGTATTTAGTTATATTAGGGTCTACAATAGGATATAGGTTTCCGTCACTATCTAGAACACCCACAAGGCGTAACAGCTACTAACCTTTAGACAAATCTATAACCTATAACTACTTATTAAAGCCGGTGGCATTACTAGCCTTAAACGTACAGTAGAGTAGGAATGCTATATTTAGCATAGATGCGTCCTTATTAATTATAGCATAGTCATCCTGTTTCTTAAAATACTTAGGATAAGTATTAATGCCTACCACTGTTCGCTATATAACGGCATCCTGTATATAGACCTTAGTTTCCATTAAGCGCATATAGCGGCGAAGGACAATAGGAAATTTAGCGAGACGGCCTTATATAATTAGTGCCTTGTAGTCCTCTATAAGTACATTATTAATCGTCTCGGCCAGTATATCCAGTTGGCAATTAAGCGGCGACAAGACCTAGATTCTAGCAGGATCCTACTAGAGCAACCTAAGTTAATACTAGTATCGTACTAAGACAGTTAAAAAAGTTGATTTCCCAACACCACTAGGGCCTTGGATTAGCAAAATACCGCCTATTATATGTTTAAGCGTAGTATAGGCACCCGTTTGCTCTTCATTAAGTAGCAGTAAAACAGCCTTAAGGGCATTATCAACCAAGTTCTTCCCATACTTAGCGATATTGCAGTCGAAGTAATTAATACGTAGAAGATCTATAAAGTTATTAGACAGCACAATTTGGCGCTTAATCTAGAAACTATTACCTCCTTACTATAGGTAGCGTAGAGTGTTAATCTCTTAGGAGATTCCAACCTTAGGGACACGCTTAGTTATAAGACATTTAATACCCTATACCATAATTAGGGCCTTACTTAGGTCATTAACTATTATAAAGTTGTTACTGCTTAGGATATGCTCCAGAGCAAATACAGGGTTTAGTATAAACTTATAACCCACCCATGGTCGAAAGATAAAAGCATAGTAGTTATAGCCAGAGCTAAAGGGAGTGGTATTAACAATAACTCCTTTCTAGCTGGCCTAGCTATCTGCGTCTTTACCTAGGAATAAAATATCAATAATAAAGTTAGTGCGAAGGGTAAGACCATTAACCATCTAAATAGCAGCGTAGTAGACTTAATCCGCGCTACCTAGGAAAGTAATAAAACAAATAATAGTAGGTACCTAGGGGTTCTGGTTAATAATCTTAAGGCTTATAACTACGGTATAGAACTAGACTATAAAATACTTAAAAACGCTATTAAACTAATACCTCGCGGAGATTTTGTATAATAGTTGGTCCTCCACTAAGAGCTACATACTAAGCTAAATATTTATATTATAGTTCTTCTACTAGCGACCTAAAGGATTGTCAACGCTCTACTGCTATAGGCTCGCGTTTAGGCTCGCAATATAACTATTAAGCCATTTAGTGCCTAGCGTAAAGAAGTAGACAATAACCGTAGGATTATTTAATAGCATATCCCAAGCTTTATAGATTTGTAGTGTAAATAGGCCAAAGTCCCTATTAACAAAGAAGTACTTACTAAGCAACGTACGCGTACCTAGTACGAGTTTGTTAAAGGCGGCAACAAACCTAATATGGTAAAGTCATAGGGTCGTAGCATCTTGTAGGAGAATGCAAGTAAGATACTTAAGCGTAGTTAGATATAACAGTTATTAAATAACTAGAGAAGTAGCATTAGCAGTACCAACCTTAACGTCGCTGGCGATGTTGGCATCTGTGAATTAGACAGACGCTGTCTTATATAAACAGTAAGTAGGTATTCTATTGGCCTTATAAGACACCTAGAACGTAATACCATATACTATAATATACTCTTTAATAATTTGCGTAACAAACTAAACTATAAGGTGGTTGTTGCTTAGAAGCTAGAGTGCATTTAAAGGTTTAGCTATTACAAAATCGCTATCCTCTATATAGGTGTCTAGATCATCCACCAGGCTATCCGCTACTAGATAGAAGCCGGCTGCATTAAGGGGTTTAGGCGAGGGAGAGGTAGCAGCTATACTTAAAGTGGCAGCACCTAGTGCATCTACCTTGCCTAAAGCGGTTGCGGCGTCTGTCGCCTAAATTAAAGTAGGTCCACTTATGCAATTATTAATATTGTGCCCTGCAACTCTATAGTTCTTATATGCCTAACCATAGAAGACAGTTTAATAGTCTAAGGAGTTATAGTTTAGGCAAGTCCGCTTCTTCTTATCTAATAGCTAGGGACAGTCTTGCTTTCTATGGCCTATAGCACCACATTAGTTGTATATTACACAAGGACAGTTACTCTTAAGATAACCGGCTTCCCCATAATTATTGCACATAGGGTTAGGGCAGTTGGCTTTAAGATAACTGGCCTTACCGCAGCCATAATAAAGTTAAGAAGCTTTTTTAAGAGGACAATTAGCGCGCATATGGCCAGTAAACAGATAGAGATAGTATTTTAGAGCGTTATTAGCCGAGAGGTATAGACTACCAAGCTCTAGAAGAAGAGGCTTATTAAACATAGGGCCCTTACCGTTACTTTACAAGATACTGGAGCCCGCGGCCGCTATAGTTAAGGCAATCTCAAAAACCATAACGCCCTTAGCAAACTTTTTGTGGTTATAGACGTAGTTAACGTTATAAGTTATAAAATAATTAGTAGGTAGATCTATTTTAGTGGCAGGCTATATTAAGTGGTGGTCTATATAAATGTATTAGTAAATATAGATTCTCCATTATATAGCTAAGGTTAAAGATAAGGCAGCTGACTTACTATATTATAAGGCTCTATAGCCTAGATAGATCTACAGAGGCACTAATTATAGAGGTAGATACTAGTAGGGTAAGAGTAAAGGAGGGTAGTTAGTAGAGTTAGGTTAACCAGTAAAGATAAGGAGATAAGGCGCGCCCTAACAAAATTGTATATATAAGGCCTTGGCGGTAATACATATAGTTATACACTCTGTAGGTTAAACGCGTGTAAAGGCGAATCTATAGTGATAAAACCAACCTATAGAGAAAGACGTGGTATAGTATAAGTTAAGGGGACTACCCTACCTAGCCTATCTCTTAATATAGGCTAGGCGATAGTCTAGCACTATTAAGCTCTTGCAGTTTATAATACAAGTATATAGACGTGTAGAAGGGTAAGGAAAAAAAAAAGCAAGTAGTAAAGTAAAAGCACTTTACTATAGGCAGGCTAATTACGTTATAGGTAAACAGAAACTTAAATACCGTAATCTGTTAAAAATGTTACTAATAAGCACAGCTTACTACTACTAGAAAGTACAAGTCTTTTCCTCCCTTAATTAGTAAGAGAAAAGGTATTATTAGCTAAACAATCTCTTACTAAAGTACTGGGTGGGGAGTGGGATATTATAAGACTGTATATAGTTCTAGATAGATCTAAAATAAAGATATTAAATATAAGAAACTCCAACGCAGAAAATACTATAGTAGAATACTAACCTCTTATATAACACTAAATAGATAAATAGCGAGATAAGTTAATATTGCTAAGTAGCTGGATGCTAGGTATATACAACATGTCTACTGTCCTAAAATGCCCCAATATACCCTAATATGCCCCAATATATCCCAATATGCCGCAAAATACCGCAAAATGCCATTAATTGTATAAACTTATAATATAAGATACAAAACCTCCTATAACCTTTTACGGTAGACATACGTTTAAACAAGCACTAGATGTTTAGGCATAGACATAGAAGTATCCCGCGCACTAAATAATTATTGTTCTAAATAAACTTACCCAGCAGGCCCTTAAGTATATAATAATAACACTAGTGATTATAAAGTGAGTATAATACATTACCGTCCACTAGACATACTACCTATTATATACTAAGCACTTTGTAGCGATGGAGTCCGTATATATAGACACAGGCTAGCTCTCTAACTCTAGTAGCGCGCATATCCACCAACTTTGTATAATAATAAGAAATATAGTAATGCCTATAATAAGTGCAATACGTCGCCGTCCACTAGAAATACTACCTGTTATATAGCAAACACTTTATAGCGATAGAGCCTATATATATAGACGCAGGCTAGCCCTTTAACTCTAGCGGCGCGCATATATACCAACTTTATTAACAATAAGAAATATAGTAACGCCCATAACCTCCTATATTCTACTATGCCGTAATAACTAGTTACCCCTTTATAGGCACTTAACAAATTGCTTATATTAAAAACTATAAGAGTTTAGTAGTACTAGACCGCCACCTAGCCCTAAATAGGCTAGGTAGGGTAGTCCCTATATATTATATAATTATGCCCTTATATAATTATGCCCTTATTTAACTGTATAGCACTAAGTCTAGCCGCATTTACCCTAACCAGTAGTAGTAAATAATAGCCAATTTCACCTTTATGCGGGCATGTGCGGGCAATTATAAGATCTACTACTTTACCTCTTCTTTATTTACCTTACTTACCCTACCTTCTATCTCTCTAATAACTAACCTCTAACTATATCTAATACTAGAGTTATGCTAGTATAGCACTAGCCAGCTACCACATAAAGCTATCCTACTTTAATAGTTACCTTCTACTTAATATATGCCGCAATATTGCATGTACCTAACTAAATAAGTGACTTAATAATAATGTAACTATAGGCAAAGCTAGACGCGTGGTATAAGGCAAACCTAAAGCTAACTAAAGATGCGGATATTGCCTAAGGCTTTAGAATAACTATTAAAAACTACAATAGACTAAAAGAGAGGGTTAAAGATGTTGTAATTAAAGTTAAGCCTAAGTATATAACATATCGCGGCAACTCTATAATGATAAAAGAAGGACATATTAAGGAGTTTTATAAGTAACTCCCGCAATTTGCTAATGCTCCACCAGATTAAAAACTGCGGGTGATCCTAAAAATTATAAAAAGTGCTTATTCTAATCGCGTAAGAAGGGTACTAAGTACCTCTAATAAATTAAAAAACCTACCTCTGCGTGAATATATGTTACCCTAAAAGACCAAAGTATAAGATAAGACGACACCACCTTAGCTACTGCATGCGATATAGCCCATAGATATTACCGCAAACCTACTACCTAGTATCCCTTTGCCTTAGCCAGCAACCCTAGCGGCGAGCAATATAATTAATATAGGAGATATTAAGATTAAAATCTAATCTATAGGCTTAACGGGCAAGTTAATAGTTAGGGTAGTCTAAGTCTTATATCTAATAAGCGGAAACCCATATATAGCTCTAGGCAAGCTATGGGAGGAACTATAAGCCTATACAAAGCTTAACATTAATGGTCCGCCTAAAAAGAACATCTATATATTACCGTAGAGACATGAAAACCTCGCAATACGGTTAAAGGGCACACTTATTACAGCTCTTAGCGAAATGGCGAAAAATGGCATAAAGGAGGCCGTATTTATAGCATTATTCTTACCTCCTAGCTTAAACTCCTAAGTTGCTGCTACTAATAATATACCGCTAGCCATCAAATCTAAGGCGCCTAGACGTAATAGACGCAGTATAAAAGATAGCTAGCAAGTCCTAATATCGCGTAAGGCCAGCGGCAAGAGTAAACTGGGAGAAGGTAAGAAGCAAAGTTATTTAGGATTAGCAGCATATAGCTCTAAGGAAAATAGTAAGAGCGAGCCTATTAGATATAAGAAATTGGATAACAGTAAGACTAAATTAGGTAGATATAATAAGTGGCCTTAACTAAGATTGGCAATAAGTGCCCTAGTAGAGGATAATAAAAGTGAGCTGGCTGCGCCTAGGAAGTTAAATAGTTGCAAGGCTAATCTAAATAGACGCAGGAAGCGCCCTTAACTAGAATTAGCAGCAGGCACCCTTATAGAAAGCAGCAATAATAAGCCGGTTGTGCGTAGAAGGTAATTAGCGAAGGGAAGACATAACCTATCTACCTATAAGCCCACATTAATAAGTAATAGCGGTACTAGAGAAATTACTATAGATAATAGCAAATTGCCATAACCTATTACCGAACCTATAGGTACACACTAGCCTAATAATATAATAGACGACCCTACTGCCGCATTACCAACTATTGATACCCCTTAAGATGTTACCGTAGAGGATAGTAAATTGCCGTAATATACTGGTAAACATAATAATTAGTTCCTATATCACACTAACTCTAAGAACGCGGAGAGTGGAGATAAAGATAAGGATTTGGTTAATAACAGCGACTAAGATAAGGATTTGGTTAATAATAACAACTAAGATAAGGATTTGGTTAATAATAATAACCAAGATATAGACGCAGAGGAAGAACTTAACTAGTAAAATTTCCTAGCCTAGCTCTATAAGGCCAGGAAGGACAACCTAGATAGCGCACTAGTGTATATAATGGAGGCGGATCTTCTGCTTACTCTAGAGTATTTCCTACTTATCTTATTAAAAGCACTTTCTAAGACCGCCCTAATTGAACTCCCTAATTAGGGCCTCGCATTAGGCTTTAAATTTAGCCTATACTAAGTAGTATATATAGCTTGGGCATTTAAGCAAGAGAGGACGATTAAAGAAGGTGGTATCTATATAGACGAACCTAGCGCGGGCAAGACTGTATAAATAATTACTTAATGGCTAATAAACTACTTTTATTATTAGAACATAATGGACGTTTAAGAGGCTTAAGCTGTTGGGGACGTAACCTACTACCTACCTAAGATGCATCCGCCGGATACAAAATGCCTATAGGCAGCAAAGTAGCTAATTATATACTACTATAAAGACAACTCTAAGAAGCTATACCCTATAGACCTATAGCAAGGCTACTTAGTCGTCCTTATACTAAACCTAGGCCTACCAGGATTCCTAAAGGACGCGAGTGTAATGTTATAAGACAACGCGATTATAAAGCGCCCCAACCTACCCTAAATTACAATTCTCGCCCCTAGCTATAATAAAGTTAAGATATTTAGTAAACTAAAAAAGGACAAATGGCCGTAAATCTATAAGGCTCTTAAGTGGACCAATAAGGAATAATAGGAGAATAACAACAACATATATACGGTTGGCAAGACTTTGCTACTATACCTATAGGGTAAAGCCAGGTTTAAGAATAATTATCGCCCTGCCCCTAATGTAATGGAACTATTAGCGCTAAAACACTTAACCTAATTCCTTCTAATCACCACACAAAATTATATTACTATACAACTAATACGCGAGTTTATTACTATATAAACTAGCACGTGGAAACACCTAACTGGCTAATCCCCTAGAACGCATTAGGTATCAAAGAGTGCAATATAGGTTGGGCGTATCCTCTAGGACAAATGCCACCTAGACGCAACCAGTAGAGTCTTAATATTGTTTATTCAGGATATGGTTAAGGAGTACTATATTACGTATAATTGCAGCCCTGCTATATAGGGTATATCTGGCACGCCTAATAACGGGAACCCAATGCAACCAATACGGTTTATTATGGCAGGATTAAAGAGGCCTAAGTGGGAAGAAGTAGATAAGCTAAAGGGAACAGAGTTTAAAGTACTGCTTAAACTTAAAGAAGAAAATATCTAGCTAAAGAAGAAGGAATTTAACCGTCTCTATAAGGATGCAAAGACTAACCCAGCTAGAGCAGTAGTAGATAGGAAATTTAGTGAACTGGCTACATTTTTCCGCACAGTCATTCCAACGTTTTAGATATATAGAGGGGAGTTAATACTCTAGTTTAACCAGCAAAAGCTTATCCTAAAGAATAGCTATCTTAAATTAGTTATATTATAGGCCAACCCTAATAACACTAAGGCGGCTATAATTACAGCTATAGAGGACTGAGTGAGGATAGAGTAGAGGTGCTAACACAAGGAACTTCTAGCTATATAGGAGGAAGATAGTAGTGATCTAAATACTAAACCTAAGATACCGCAACTTACCTAAGCTAAGTTATACACTAACGCAAAAACGGCAGCGAGTGTAGCCTAGGTTGTCTAATACTAGAACTAGCAAGCCCCTATTATAATTAAGTCCGATAATAAACACCTAAAAACTTAGAGTTGTATACTTAAGGACCTAATTATCGCTAAGTGGACTACTAACCCGCTTGGTAAGGAGTTTACCGATATGCTTAACCACCATTTTTAACAGAATGCAAAGTTCTTTAAAGCTAAAAAAATCTGCGATTGCGTTTATGTTAAAAAACGGACGGACAGTTTAGCGTGTAAGATTATTATTGCTACTTACTTACCTCTTACACTAGCTTGTTAGTTTAATAGGCTATATAAAGAATATAGCAAAGATAAGGTGCTCTGCTATATAGCCAGCATGTCTAATATTAAGAAGGCTGAGGCTAGGTAAATCTTTAATACTAATAATTCTAAGTGGATCCTACTTTGTACCTTTGTATTAATTGGGCTGTCTATTAACCTATAACGCGTAAATTACACTATTATAGTTAAGCCAAGCCACAAGCTCTCGGAGGTAAAGCAACTATTCGCTTAAATAGATTAACAAGGACAGACTAAGCCTATCTGCTATGGTACTATTATAGCCAATCAGAAGTCGAGTATTAAGCAGAGGATGTTAAAGTTAACTAAATTTATGTTGTTACTGCAGAAGTTGGTATACAAGGAGAAGGCCGGTTTAAGCTTAAAAGTAGGCTAAGGTAAGGAAGACACCAAAACTATCTAATACTGGTAACGATTATAAGAGTATAATATAACTGTAGATAGTTCCGAATACTATATATAGCTGTTACATGGCGAAACCTGTTACAATTATATAGTGGCGTATACGTAGGCTAAGGGACGTGTCTTCTAGTAACTTGTAGGTAGTAGCGTAGCGTATATAGTAGTATTAGGAAAAAATTTACTAGCATTTTTATAGCATTTGGTAGTATATTGCGGCTAAATACGCATTTTATAATATGTAGCGTATAGTATCAACTAAGGTGCAGCTAAATAAAAAATTATTAAAATTATACTTTTATGCATGCTTACTAATATTAAGAAAGTATATATAAAATATAAAATATATTAATTTTATTATTAATATTAAATTTATAAAAATTATACTTTTATGCATGCTTACTAATATTAAGAAAGTATATATAAAATAT